>MAAB01029214.1_pt1 | contig 76206 bp, 61 predicted proteins | sample 1115991 | NCBI WGS metagenome assembly MAAB01 (sample SAMN04961124, study PRJNA320927) | seawater metagenome | isolation source: sample BD02T18 sea water enriched with oil for 18 days | place: USA:Gulf of Mexico | collected 2013-07-27
ACTTTGTTACATTGTCAGACTCGCTACTTTATTCAGAGTCTTAGGGTCATCTGGTGATACAGATGGTTCACTCTTATCGCGGTGAACAGCGTTACATACGACTTCACGTCGCACGGCACATTGCGCCATAGAAATTGGGCTCATTGTGGGCTTTACAGTTATTGAATAGTAGTCACACCGAAAGCCGATTCAATGATCCAAGCACCTAATTTACATAGAATCAACTGCTTTAAACGAGTAGAAGTCATATATAGGTCTTATAAATAAAAGCGTAGTTATGTGCTAAACTTTCTAAGTAACGGATTCAATACTTCCCTGCCATTCCCCTCAATTCTTAAGACTAAATGTATGATTCTGTATTGTAGTGTTGCCGTAAACGCAACACCAGATTCAACATGTAATACTTAAACCTCAATAAAGTATCAAGTATTAATGGGGAATAAAATGAAACTAAATAATAAAAAATCGCCGTATAAAAAATCATTATTAGCATTAAGCATATCATCTTGCTTATACGCAGGTATGGGGGTTGCGCAAGATGATATAACTAAAAAAGTAGAAAAAGAATTAGAAATAATTGAAGTTAAAGGCATTAGAGGCGCGTTAGGTCGAGCTTTAGATACTAAACGTGAAGCAGGTGGTGTGGTTGATTCCATTTCAGCGGAAGATATTGGTAAGTTTCCTGACACTAACCTAGCAGAATCATTGCAACGAATTACTGGTGTTTCCATTGATAGATCGGGTGGTGAAGGAAGTAAAGTAACTGTACGTGGCTTTGGCCCACAATTTAACACCGTTTTAGTGAATGGCCGACAACAAGCATCAGAAGATGCAGGCCGTGATTTTAGCTTTGACACCCTAGCTGCTGAAATGGTGAGGAGTTTAGATGTACATAAAACCTCTACAGCCACGCTACAGTCAGGTGGGATTGGTTCTACTATCAATATTGAAACAGCAAAACCTTTTGCTATCAGTGGTTTTAAATTAGCGGGTAGTGTAAAAGGTATCTATGATGGAAATAGTGAAGAAACCTCCCCTCAGGCCTCACTTTTAGTTAGCAATACTTTTAATGATGATACTTTTGGCGCTTTGTTAGCCGTCTCTTATTTGGAGCGTGAAACCCGTTTAAATAGGGCACAGTCCTTGGGATGGCGTGAAAACTCATCCTTTACTCGCGGTACACCAAGAACCGAATCAGGTGAAGTTTATAGTGGAAATGTTTTTATTCCACAAAACTTTGACTCCTTAGTCACAACAGAAAATCGAGAACGTACCAATGCTAATTTAGTGTTGCAATACGCACCAACCGATAATCTTATTATTACTGCAGATGCCTTGTATTCTGATTTTGATGTTCAATCAGATACGACTTCCTATGGCCACTGGTTTACGTCTGATAATGTTGAAAATATTGTTGTTGATGGAAATGGAACCATAACAGAAATGTATCAACAAGTTGGTTTAGCTACAGATTTTCACGCAAAGAAAGCCGATCGCTTAACTGATTCTCTATCAATAGGTTTGAATTTTGATTGGGATGTAACTGATAATTTGAACATGCAATTTGATATCAGTAACTCTAATGCTAAGAGAGAAGCCAATAACGGTCGTGGTGGCAGTTTAGCACTATTAGGTTATGCTAACCGTGTGCAGTGGAACCTTGATGATAACATTTTGCCGTATTATAGCGACTTTACTAGCCCTAATACGTCCATTTACAGTGGTCAGCAAGAAGGTGATGGTGTTATTCAAGATCCAAATAGTCCTGGTTATGTTCCAGCAAAAGGTGTTTCTGATTATTTAGATCCGGCTAATAGTGGCGCACACGTAATGATTCGTGGTGGTAACGAAGTTGAAGATGATGTAACTCAGATTAAATGGGACAGTGTTTGGCTAGCAGATGGCGATACAGGTTTTTCTGCTGCGCGTTTCGGCATTATGTTGTCATCAGAAACCAAAACCGTGAATATTTGGAATAACACTGATAGCGGTGCTCATTGTGCTTATTGTAATTACCAAGACTTTCCTGATGTCAGCGCGTTTCCGCAAAAAGTATTCGATGCAGGAAGTGACTTTTTAAGTGATGTTAGTGGTAGTGGTCGTACACCGTCAAAATGGTTGTCCTTTGACGGCGAAGCATTATTTGACTTCTTGGGCGATATAGAGGATGTTGATTTTGATGCAGCTAAAACTAATAACTCTTTTGAAGTTGAAGAAGATATTACTTCTTTTTATCTAGAGCTTGATTTTGAAGGCGAGATTGCTGGTATGCCTATCTATAGTACCACAGGTTTTCGTTATGAGAGTACTGATGTAGCAGTTAGTGCTAGCCAAGCAAATGTAGAGTCGTTAAGAATTCTTGATGCTACTGAAATGTTAGCCTCGTTCGGGCCTTTATCATCTTTCACTGAAAGTAACAGTTATGATGAAATTTTACCTAATTTTAGTACTAAATTAGAAATCACTGATGAAATAGTTGCTCGTGCTGCCGTATCAAGAACTCTTTCACGCCCTACATTAAGTAGTTTACGCCCAATTACCTCACTAGATACTACTCGCCAAGGTAATTTGCAATCATCAAGTGGTAACGCAGGCCTAGTACCATTTACCTCTGATAATTTAGATTTGTCACTAGAGTGGTATTATGGTGATGCAAGCTATATTTCTGCTGGTTACTTCAGAAAACATGTTGCTAACTTTATTATTAACAGTAAGTCAGATAAAACCTTTGCAGTAGCTGATGGCAGTTTGTTAACCGATCCATCTACCGGTACAGATGTTAGTGCACCTGATGCCAGTGACTCTATTGCAGTATTCACCAATACTGCGCCTAGTAATGGTGAATCGGCAACTGTTGATGGTTGGGAAATTGCTATGCAACATACTTTCGAGTCAGGCTTTGGTTTAATTGCTAATGCGACTATTGTTGATAGCGATGCAGAGTTAGACAATTCTGACATATCACAAGTCTTTGCGGTAACGGGTCTAAGTGATTCAGTTAACCTTGTTGCTTTTTATGAAAGTGGTCCATTCCAAGGTCGTATCGCTTATAACTGGCGTGACACATTCTTGCAAAGTTTAAGTCAAGGTGCAGGTGATGGCGTTACTTATGTTGAAGATTACGCTCAATGGGATGCTAGTGCTAGTTACGACGTAACAGGTGCTATTACGGTATTTGTTGAGGGTATTAATTTAACGGAGGAGTACACTCACAGCCGTGGCCGTTTCTCTAATCAATTGCTCGATATTGTTGATAGTGGTCGTCGAATTTCAGTTGGTATTCGCGGTACTTTTTAAATAGAGGATATCCTAGCCTAGAAAGGCTTCTATTTAGCTAAGTAGAAGCCTTTCTAATACATTCATAGACAAGCAAACTATATAGAGAGTTTGTTTGCCTATGAATATAGTTGATGTTTTTATAGAAATAGTTTCACTAAAACTAGGTTGAATAAAATGAGTAAATTAACTAAAAATGTAGTCATTGTTGGTGGTGGTATAGCGGGTTGGTTGACTGCTGGCCGTTTAGCTGCAAAACACCAAAGTTATAAAGAAAACAGTTTGAATGTGACCTTGATCGAGTCAGCTAATATACCTGCTGTAGGTGTTGGTGAAGGCACTTGGCCAACGATGCGCAGCACGTTAAGAGCACTAGGCATCAGCGAAACAGATTTTATCACAGAATGTGACGCCAGTTTCAAGCAGGGGGCAAAGTTTGCCAAGTGGTGTACTGGTGAAAAGGATGATTTTTATTATCATCCATTAGTTTTACCGCAAGGTTTTGGTAAAACTGACATGGCTGCACATTGGTTAGCAAAACAAGGGCAAGGCAGCTCATTTTCTGATGAAGTTTGTTATCAAGAAGCGGTTTGTGAGCAAGGGTTAGCGCCAAAAACTATTCGTACCCCTGAATTTTCAGATGTGGCAAATTATGCCTACCATCTTGATTCCGCAAAATTTGCTCTGTTTTTACAGAAGCATTGCCAAGAAAAACTTGGCATCACACATATCGTTGACGACGTTATTTCGGTTAACTCTCTTGATGTAGAGCAAGGCACTCCAAAAGGCGATATTTGTTCTGTTACAACACAAAATCATGGTGATATAGCAGGGGACTTATTTGTTGATTGTACAGGGTTTGCGTCACTTTTATTAGGGAAACACTATGGCATTCCTTTTAAAAGTTGTAGTGATATTTTGTTCATCGATACCGCACTGGCAGTGCAAGTTCCATATGATAATGATGATTCAGCTATTGCTTCTCATACTATCTCTACAGGACAAGAAGCAGGGTGGATTTGGGATATTGGTTTGCAGCATCGTCGTGGTGTTGGTTATGTTTATTCTAGTAAACATTCAACAGAAGAGCAGGCTCTAGCAGTATTGGCGGACTATGTTGGAGATAAATTTTCAACGCTTAAAGTACGAAAAATTCCTATTGTTAGTGGTCATAGAGAGAAACTTTGGCATAACAATTGTGTTGCTATTGGCTTATCTGCAGGTTTTTTAGAGCCTCTTGAGGCGTCAGCACTTGTTATGGTTGAATTAGCAGCACAAATGCTGAGTGAGCAATTACCGCAATCCCGTGATGTTATGGCTGTTGTCGCCAAGCGATTTAATGAGATAGCACTATATCGCTGGGAAAAAATTATCGATTTTTTAAAATTACATTATATTTTAAGTGAGCGAAAAGAACCTTTCTGGCAGGAAAATCGCGATTTGGCAACTATCCCTCAATCTTTGCAAGATCTCATGAAGTTATGGGAGTATCGTTCACCTGCAGATAATGACTTTACCAGTAATAATGAGGTATTTCCTGCAGCCAGTTATCAATACGTATTATATGGTATGGGCTTTAGAAGTGATTATTCACATACTAAATATGCACTTGATGATAAAGAGTTTGCCAATAATCAATTTATACAAAACAAAAAGTTAATTGATAAAGCTTTGTCGTCTTTACCAAAAAATCGCGACTTATTAAATAAAATTAAAGAATTTGGTTTTAGTCGTATTTAGCCATTAAAGCTATATGCCCAAGTAAAACAAGTAGTTTAAAGTTCATCAGGGTATCGTTGTTAATCAAATATGGAGTAATAATAAATGCCGCAGTTAATTGCAATAGATAATCAAAAGCACCTCAATTTAAAAATTGATGCAAGTAAAGCAGAGCTGCATGGATCTAATCTACATTTAGTACCGGCAGTCGTATCTGAATTTATCAATATGGCAGTACAGTATCCGTTAGTTATCACTAAACATGCCGATACGGGAGAGTTTGTTTTTGCAGCAATGTTGGGCTTTGAAGCGGGTGAAAATTTATTTTGGCGAGACGAGCAATGGCAAGGATTATACTTACCATTACAAATTAGGCGCCAACCGTTTTTTGTTAGTTCATCAAACAAAGATGCTAATGGTGATGACTATGCTGTTTGTTTCGATAGCAATAGCCCTGCAATATCACAAGAGGGAGCCCAATCTTTATATGATGAAACTGGTGAAGAAAGCCAATATTTTCAACAAGCCAAGTCTTATCTTGCTCAGCTACTAAGGGGAGAGTCTGAAAATAAATACCTCTTAAATCTGTTAGAGAAGATGAAATTGTTGCAAGTAATGAAAATGGAAGTTACTTTTGGCAACCAACAAACAACTACATTGAACGGTTTATATACCATTGATCAAGAAAAGTTAGCAAACTTACCTACAGAGAATATCTCACAGTTACACGGTAGTGAGCTATTACAGCCGATATACACGTTAATTACCTCTCTTGGTCAAATGCATAATTTAATAGATTTAAAAAATAAAAAACTTGGCTGTTAAATTATGGCTATTTTTATAGGAGCTAGTTATGGTGGATTTTAGTTTAAACCCTAAACCTAACATAACTAAACTCGTCATTGGTGAAGAGAAAACGCCATTGTTATTGATTGATGATTTCGCAAATTATCCTGATGATATCATTGCTTTTGCAGGCGATGGAACCAGCTTTAAAGCTGACTCGCAAAACTTTTACCCAGGAAAGCGAAAATTAACCCCAAATCAATATAGTGAACAGATATGTCATCAATATTTAGTCCTGTTTCAAAATTTTTTTGGATTTGAATCAGCAACTAAAGCAAGTTCTGTTACTTCAGCTTTGGCTGTCGCTAATACACAGATTAAAAAATTACGCCCAATGCAAATGATTCCTCATATAGATACTCCACAAAGTAATCAATTCGCTGTTGTGCATTATTTATGCTCAGCTGAGCATGGTGGTACGTCTTTTTATCGCCATATACAAACAGGCTATGAAGTTATTACACAAGAGCGACTTTACCCTTATGGTATACAAGTAAAAAAAGAGGCTATTGCAAATCAATTACATAAAACACCCAGTTATATGAGCGGTAGTAACAGCATGTTTGAGCAAATATATTCCGTAAAAGCCAGTATGAATAGAGCTATTGTTTATCCGAGCAACCTTCTACATTCGGGTAATATTCAACCTCAGTTAGGTTTATCTTTAAACCCTAAGCTTGGTCGGTTAACCATAGGTAGTTTTATATTATTAGACTGAGTTTAGCTATCATTTTGATGTCAAAACTCCACACAAAAAACAATCATCAGAAAATATGAAAACCACAAAGAAAGCTGATCAATTAGAGGAATTAGATTAATGACAAATGTATATTCCCTTAATAACGATGATGCGATACTTGATCAAGCTAGCGCTTGGATCGCTAAGATGGATAGAAATTTATCACAACAAGAGTTTGAAGAATTTAGAGAGTGGTTACTACAAAATGAGCTGCACCAAAAGCTGATCATTGAAATGACTAGTATTTGGGACAAAATGGACTCATTAGAAAGCCTTTCATCTATCTTTTTTTCATAAAAAAATTAAAAAAATAATATGAGTAAATTACAAACAATAAAGTTGAAAAATAGTCATGGAATGGAGGTTGATTTACTCAACCTAGGTGCTCGAATTGGTTCTATAAAATACCCTGTTGCTGGTAAGTTAGTTGAAATGTTACTCACTTATCAGGGTTATAACAAATATCAGTTAGATCCCTTTTATTTAGGGGCAACGGTTGGCCGTGTTAGTAATAGAATTTCAAAAAGTAGTTTTACTTTAAAAGGCACTAATTATTCACTAATGGCTAATGATGGTAAGAATTGTTTGCATGGTGGACCCTATGGAATGTCACATAGGTTATGGTCAGCCTCACTTAACCCACAAAGCCACAACAGCGTTATATTTTCTTTATTATCACCTGATAAAGATCAGGGCTTTCCTGGAGAGCTATCCGTAACAGTGGAGTATTCACTTAATGACTGCAATGAACTATTAATCGTTTTTAACGCAACATCATCAAGTGATACTGTGGTGGCCTTATGTAATCATGCTTATTTTACTTTAGGTGAAAAAAACGTAGAACAATTAGAACTAAAGCTCGATACTTTAGGCTTCTTACCTATTGATGAACAAATGATTCCAACAGGGGAGGTCAGTATAGATTCACTTTTTGATTTTTCTAAATTTCAAAAGTTGGGCGAAATGTTGTCCAGAATTCGCTCATCAGGTAGTCAGTATAAAAAAGGTTACGATCATTGTTATATTTTAAATAAGCCATCACTTAAAACTACGTCAGCTACGCTAATTTCAAAATTAAACCAAGTGAAGCTTTCTATATCTACCAGTCAGCCTGGTTTACAACTATATACGGGAGGTCATTTGTTTAACGAATTTTCGCCGTATCAAGCGGTTTGCCTTGAAGCCCAAGCTTTACCAAACGCTGTCAACCAACAAAATTTCCCCAGTATTTTTTTACGTGCTGGAGATTTGTATCAGGAAAAGGTTGTTTATAAGTTTGAAAATTTACTTAAATAGTTGGCTATGTTCCCGCTAATTGTTGATAAAAACTCAAGCGATTGTTTTATATTAAGTTTTGCCGATGTGATAAAAGCAAGCTTCACAAGCATGGATGCTTGTGTAGAGTCCCATGGAAGGGTTTACGCGTCTTGCTTGTTCGCGCAGCAACACTTAAAGCCAACAGAGCCAAATAGTTAAGTTTAATTCGTTTGCTCAAGCTGTTTTCTAAAATCACTCGGTGTTTGAGCAACATATCGCTTAAAAACAGTAGAAAAATATTGAGAAGAATCAAAGTTAAGCTCTAGTGCAATATCCAAAATACTAAGTGATTTATCGGCAAGGAGTTTTTTTGCTTCTTTTATTTTTTTTCTCAGTATGTAATCTGCTGGAGGGTAGCCAATTTCTTTTTTAAAACGGGATTTATATCTACTTACTGAAAGACCTGTTTGCTGTGCAAGTTTTTCTATAGTTAAATCTTCACTATCCAGGTTTTTTTTTATAAAGTTGACATTATCTGCAAATAATTTTGACACTTTTTCAACTGATAGTTTTTCATAAATAGCTTCAAAAATAACGAGTATCGCTTGAGATAGTGCGTTATCAACTTTAACTCTTGCAAATGGATCATCTTTAGTATTGTCTATCGCAATTAAGACTTTATCCAACAATCCCTGTAACTGCTGGGCAACTTTAAATTGACGTTTTATTGACTTTTTTAGGTGCTTGATAATCGCCTGTTGTTCTAATTCAGTGAAATTTATCCAGTTATATGTCTTATCTACCCTTAATTGAACCCAGTAAATAATACTTTTTTGTTCAGGTGTGTGTGCAGTACTGTGAATTTCGTCTGGTAGCGTATATAAAATATCACCGCTTTTTAAATTATAAATCCCCCCTTCAATTTCGTATATTTGCTGTCCTTTAGCCACATAGACGAATTCATAGGTGCAAGGATGAATATGTTTGCCTAATGCTTTTCTTGCTGAGTTATAGTTATACCGGCCTATCTCAACTAGGCAGCCATAGGTACCAATAGGGAAGTGATAAACTTGTCGTTGGTTGGTAATATTCATGTTTGATTTTGTATCATAGTATTGCCATGAACGCAATGCAAAATGCAACATGTAATAATAAATCATCTAGTAAAAATGTTAAAAAAACTTCACAACTGTAAATACCTTTGCTTGATTTCTAAAGTTAATAAAAGGCCATTTTATAGTGTGACTCTCAAATGTAATAGGATAAGCATATTTGATAGTTCGTGGAGTACATAAAATTACAAAGGCTTAATATGATAAAACGTCAATCTACAATATATGATAAAAAGTTCTTCTACCTTCTTTTTGTTTGCATTGCTTCGGCTCTGGGCGGACTATTATTTGGTATAGATATGTTGGTGGTAGGCGGTACCATCAGCCAAGTAACTGCACAATATCAATTATCACCGGGACAAGTAGGATGGTTTGTTTCTTCTGCGCTTGCCGGTTGTCTACTCGGTTCATTAATTTCAGGAGTGATATCTGACAAAATAGGACGAAAGAAACCATTAATCATCGCAGCCATATTTGCTCTTGTTTCAGTTGTCGGTTGTGTTTTTGCTAATAGTTTTACGGCATTGACCATTGCTCGGTTAATTGGTGGCTTTGGTATCGGTATTGCTACTATGGTTTCACCTTTATATATTTCCGAAATGTCACCAGCTAAACATCGTGGCAAGTTAACCTCCTTATTCCAACTGGCGATCACTGTAGGCATAGTAATAGCGATAGGGTTTAATGCTTTTATTGTTAACAATGCCGTTAACGCGGTTAGTTCAGGTTCGTTTTTTGACCAACTTTTCATTGAAGAAATGTGGCGCGGTATGTTTGCCGTAGAATTAATCCCAGCACTGTTATTTTTGATCATTTGTTCAATATTTCCTGAGTCACCACGTTGGTTGATTAAAGAAGGTCGTGAGCAGGAAGCAAGAACCGTATTATGTAAGGTACTTAATGAGGTGGAAGCAGAGCATTCTATTACTGATTGTAAAGCAGCGATGGAAGAAGAGAATAAAGGAACCTATAAAGAGCTCTTTACTCATGCAGGCAAGAAAAAAGCACTATATATCGCTTTGTTTTTATCAGTTGTATCAGAATGGTCCGGTATCACTGCAGTATTTTATTACGGCTCAACCATGATTGAAGAAGCATTGGGGCAAGGTGGCGCACTAGATGGTTTCACCATCATAGCCATTATAAATGTGCTGTTCACTATACTGTCAATTTTCATGATAGATCTTTTAGGTCGTAAAAAACTCTTGTTCATTGGTACCTTAGGTTGTGTGAGTGCATTGGTGCTACTGAGTATAATGATTGATGATCCAACCACGTCAGGACCAACACTTATTTTGTTATTTTCGTTCTTTGTTGCTTCTTTTGCTACTGCTATAGGTGGGGTTAAATTCACCGTGAGTGCCGAGATATTTCCAGCGTCTATTCGCGCCCGTGCCATGGCACTGACTACCGCTGCTGTATGGATCCAAGGCACCATAATAAATGCCTTTGTACCAACTTTTATTGAAAGTTTTAGTACCGGATCATTATTTCTCTTATTTGCGGTAATTTTATCTACTCAATTTATCTTTATTGTCAAAGTTATGCCGGAAACAGCCAATCGTACGCTAGAAGACATTGAAAATGAGATTTTAGGTAGCACCTGCTAACAGCCATTTAATAACCAAACAATAACATGTTATTCCGGATAACTTTCGGAATACAGGCTCGTTCACCCCTAATTTACCGTGCAGACCGAGAACGCATAATGAAACATCACGATTTAATTGACTTGTTAAACAGTAATTCTATTGATGCAGTCCTTTTTAATAAACCTGAAGAGCTAGTCATGCTTTATGGTTATTATCCACACTATAACGGTAGCATCGCACTAGTTAAGTCAAATGGCGACAGCATCCTATTTATTCCTGACTTCGAACCTTTATCGGTGGAGTTGGGCTGTCAGCTAGTTCGTTATCCTTGGGGTAGTGCAGAAGCGGATCCATGGCAAGGGTTGGAACATTTAATCAGGGAATTTTTACCTTCGGGTTCAACACTCGCCTTTAATGCCAGTACTAATGTTAACGCTGTCTCTTCTAATGCGGCAGAAGGCAGTATTATACCTGCGAATGTTGTCAATGAAATTATTGTAAATAATTATAAAAGTATAAATATAGACGCACAATTAAATAACCTTTTTTCAGTAAAGTATGCACACCAAGTTGATGCCCTAAAGTTAGCCCACAGGGTAGGCTCATTAGCTGTAGATAAATTTTTTGATGCCCATGCTGGTATGACTGATGGTGAGCTTGCCGCCAATATTGAAGCAGAGGCAACAAAGCAAATTGGCAAGCAGGGAGTTTATTATGCCCGTGCTTATGCATGCATACAATCGGGAGACGAAACTAAGAACAGTTGCTATTACAATAAAACGGGCATAAACACCATGAAAAGTGGCCAGTTGGTTTTTTTAGAACTCGCTATTTGTGTTAATGGTTTCTGGATAGATTTAACGAGAACAACCGTTATCGCTACACCGAACCAAAGCCAAGAAGATGGTTTTAATTTAGTTTATCAAGCGCTTAATGCCGCTGTTTCCATAGCAAAACCGGGAGTGAAATGTGCAGATTTATATCACGCAGCCAACAATGTTTTTATTAGCCATGGCGTTGCAAATTTATTTCCACACGCTTTAGGACATGGTGTTGGCTTTAAATACCACGAACCTTTATTAAACCTTGTCCCCGAGAATAATCGAGCACTTGAGGCCGGTAACATTATTACCATAGAGCCTGGCCTATATGGTGGGGAAATTAAGGGTGGGATCAGAATTGAAGAAAATATATTAATAACTGAGGTAGGTTTCGAATATCTATCTACTCCTCAAACACTCCTTAGGAAAAAATAATGGAAAAAGTTGCATTCATCACAGGTGGAAGCCGTGGTATAGGACAAGCAATTTGTGAAACGTTGGCAGAGCAAGGTTATAGCTTGGCTATTCACTGTCGAAATTATCAGCAAGAATATCAACAATGGGCAGATGAATTAGCAGAGCATTGTCAGGTTAAAACCAGCTTGTTTTACGCTGATTTTAAGTGCCAGCTAGCGATAACCGATATGTTTGATGCCATTGATGAGATTTTTAATGGTCGGCTAGATGTACTGGTAAATAATGCCGGTTTTGAAAATTGCTATCGTGCTGAAGATATGCCCCTTAAAGACTGGGATGACGTTATTCAAGTGAATTTAACCGCTCCTTTTCAATGTGCTCAGTTTGCAGCCAATAGAATGAAAAAGATTGGTGGTGGCAGTATTATCAACATCACATCAATTCATGATAAAACGCCACGTAAAGGCTATGCCCATTATTGCTCTTCAAAAGCAGCCCTTAGCATGTTAACAAAATCGACGGCCATAGAATGGGCGGAATTTGGCATAAGAGTCAATAGTATTGGTGCAGGCGCGATAGAAACAGATATAAACCGCGAAGCCATTGATGAATTTGGCAGAGATAAATTTAACGACTGGATACCTGCAGGTAGAGTCGGAAATGTCAAAGATATCGCTAATTTAGTTAAATTTTTAGCGAGTGATGACTCAGGGTATATAACAGGAACCGATGTCTATGTTGATGGTGCTTATCGATTAAGTACTGTGCGTTACGATGAAAGAACAGATAGTATATAAGGGGTTATCGGTATGAAAGATAAATTACGAAGTCAAGAATGGTTTGGTCAAACAGGAAAAGCAGGGTTTATTAGTCGTAGTTGGATGAAGAATCAAGGTTATCCCGATGATATTTTCGACGGTCGTCCAGTGATTGGTATTTGCAATACCTGGTCAGATTTGACACCTTGCAATGCACATTTACGTGATTTAGCTGAACGGGTAAAACACGGCATCTTAGAAGCCGGTGGCGTGCCTTTAGAATTTCCCGCTATGTCACTGGGTGAGGCCCTAATGAAGCCAACAACTATGCTTTACCGCAATTTGGCAAGCATGGGTGTTGAAGAAAGTATCAGAGCAAACCCGCTTGATGGTGTTGTCCTATTGGTTAATTGTGATAAAACTACTCCATCGAGTATTATGGGGGCAGCTAGCGTAGATATACCCACTATTGTGGTAAGTGGTGGGCCTATGCTTAATGGTAAATATCAAGGTAAAGATATTGGCTCGGGCACTGATTTATGGAAGTTCAGTGAAGATTTACGTTCAGGTAAACTGACTCAAGAAGAATTTAATCAAGTCGAAAATGGAATGTCCCGTTCAAGTGGCGCCTGTAATACTATGGGTACTGCATCTAGTATGTCGTGTATGGTCGAAGCGTTAGGGTTAACGTTACCTAACGCCGCTGCCATTCCTGCAGTTGACGCCAACCGACGCAGAGTATCGCAACTGGCGGGGCGACGTATAGTTGAAATGGTGCGCGAAGACCTGACCTTATCAAAAATATTGACACGCCAGGCTTTTGAAAACGCCATTATCACTAATGCTGCTATTGGTGGTTCAACCAATTTTATTTTGCATTTACAAGCGATATCAGGGCGTTTGGGTATTCAGTTAGATCTTAACGACTTTGATCGTTTAAGTCAGAATGTGCCGTTATTGGTGAATTTGAAACCTTCCGGTGATTACCTGATGGAAGACTTTTATTATGCCGGCGGCCTTGCAAGTGTTATTTCAAATTTAACTGACAAGCTGCACACCCAATTGATCCAAGCCAATGGTCATTCATTACAAGATAATTATAGTAAAGCACCTTGTTACAATAAAAAAGTCATTGCCGATCCAAGTAACCCCTTTCAAGAGAATGCAGGAACCGTGGTCGTCAAAGGCAGCCTTGCGCCTAATGGTGCAATCATAAAACCCTCTGCAGCATCAAAGCATCTGCTTAAAGTTAAACAAAAATGTTATGTTTTTGAAAATATTGAAAATTATAACCTGAACATCAACGATCCTGATTTACCAGTCAATGAAAATACTATTTTAGTTTTGAAAGATGCTGGGGTTCGCGGTTATCCGGCGATGCCTGAAGTGGGCAACTTTGGTTTACCGAAAAAACTATTAGAGCAAGGTGTCAGAGATATGGTGCGTATTTCAGATGGTCGTATGTCAGGTACGGCTTATGGCACCATTATTTTGCATGTCAGTCCTGAATCACATGTTGGTGGGCCATTGGCATTTGTAGAAACAGGAGATGAAATTGAACTTGATGTTTATGGGCGAAAATTAAACTTGTGTATAGCTGAGGAAGAGCTGCAACGTCGAAAAGAACTCTGGGTTAAACCTGAGCCTGTGGCAAATCGTGGCTATACAAAACTGTATGTTGATAGTGTTCAACAAGCACATTTAGGTGCTGATTTGGACTTTTTAGTGGGCGGTTCAGGCAGTAAAAATGACCGTGAACCCCATCCAGAATAACTTAATAATTGGTGAATAAAATGACAATAACATGGAAAAATGATGATGAACTATTTGCATTATCAAAAGAAAAACTATTTGTAGCTTTAGTTGGCGATGTATTAGATCAAATGGGCTATAGACACCAGTTTTTATCGCCATCTTTGAAGCCAGTCTCTTCAGGTATGGTTATTATTGGTCGTGCTATGACGGTACTTGAAGCAGACTTCTTTGGCGCTAAAAACCAAGGAAATAATTCATTATCAGCTAAACCTTTTGGCTTAATGTTTGAGGCCTTGGATGATCTAAAGAAGAATGAAATATATATATGCTCTGGTAGCTCACATCGTTACGCATTATGGGGCGGCTTAATGTCTACCCGTGCCATGCAGTGTGGTGCTTCAGGCGCAGTGGTGCACGGGTTTCATAGGGATACTACAGAAATTGAAAAACTTAAATTTCCAATTGCATCTTTTGGTAGCTATGCACAAGATCAAGGAGAAAGAGGTAAAGTGATCGATTGGCGCGTACCCATTGAACTTGATGGTGTCATTGTTAATGATGGCGACGTTATTTATGGTGATAGAGATGGCATATTAGTGATCCCTGACGCCTTAGTTAATGAAGCCTTTAGCGGCGCCTTTGAAAAGGCATTGGGTGAGAATGAAGTATTACTCGCATTACAACAGGGTATGAGTACCGTTGATGCCTTTGAAAAGTTTGGCATTATGTAATAGCACCCAGGGCTGTAGAAATGAAACATGTGATCTGTATTGGTGAGTGTCGGATCGAATTAAATGTCACTCTGTCCAACTTACTCAATATTGTTTATATAAATAAAAGGGCTCCATAGTTATGAATATTTTTGTTTACGGTGAGTGTATGATTGAGCTAAGAGATTATTTAGCTCTTGATTCCTCATTAAATACAGCATCATCAAAAATTCTTAAGCAGTCTTTTTCTGGTGATGTGTTGAATACTGCTATTTACTTGAAAAGAACTTTTCCAGTACTGAACGTGCATTTTGTTTCTGCCTTGGGTAAAGATAAGTTTAGTGTGGACATGCTAAATTTTTTTCAAGAAGAACAGATTGGTTGTGAATTTGTGTTCCAGTCGGATACTAAAATACCTGGCTTATATGTTATAGAAACAGATGATATTGGTGAAAGAACTTTTAATTACTGGCGAGAAAATTCTGCAGCTAAAGAGGTAATGTCATTTATTAGTGCCGCGGTTGTAGAGCAACTTTCACAAGGTGATATGTTATTTTTCTCCGGCATATCTCTAGCGGTAATGCCTGAAAAAGATCGACCGTTGTTTTGGTGTATGCTGGAAAAACTAAAGCAAGCTGGAGTCATCATTGCGTTTGACCCTAATTATCGTGCGCATATGTGGGATAGTACAACTCAAGTCAAAGAACAATTTGAGCAAGCATTTACTATGGCTGATATCGCTTTACCAGGTATTGATGATTTTCAAGAGCTTTATGAGCTTGATAGTGCGGAAGCGGTCAGTGATTTTTTACAACCATTTAATTTTAAAGAGTTAGTAGTTAAAAATGGTCAGGGTAGTATTTTATGTTTTTCCGAAAACAAATCCTATCTATTCAACATTGCGCCGGTGAGCCATGTTGTTGATACCACTTCAGCCGGTGACTCTTTTAATGGAGTATACCTTGGTGCTAGGGCAAAAGGGTTTAAGGTTGAGCATGCAGTTAAACTTGCTTCAAAGGCTGCTGGTTTTGTGATCCAGCATCAAGGTGCCATTGTCGAAAAGAATGCTTATCAGCATTTTATTGAACGACAGACTATTTAATCTTAGGCGCGTCAAAAACTTACCATCATGATTTATACTCTTAACACTATGCATGGAATGAACTTGAGATATTGACCAAAGTTTCGATAATGTTAAGCGCCTCCAAATAATCCAATAGAACTTTGATAACAAATCTCTTTGGTTTTAGCTAAATACTGGTTTTCAATATCAGATGAAACTACTAATTAGTAGTAAAAGTTCACCATCTTCATAGGTTACTTATATTTGTGGTCGATCTTCTCAATAGATTAGATGGCAGGATAAACAAATTAATTTGTACACTAAACAAGGTCTAACTCGTTATGGGGGCGTTTCCGCCATAGAGTTTATAGTCTAAAAAACTTTTAATCTAAACGAGAACCTTAAATGATTTTATGCTTTAGGGGAGTTGAATAACGGTACTTTTTAGCGACTATCAGTTAAAGTCATATACAAAAGTCGATGCGTTATAGATTTAATGAATTTGAGTTTGATAGTGAGAGTTTGCTACTAACTAACAATGGTGAGACACAGGCCATTCGTCATACTGAAGCCCAAGTACTGGCATTATTACTTGAACAAACTGATCGAGTCTTAAACAAAGAGGATATTCTCTCTCATGTTTGGCAACATAAAGTTGTATCAGAACAGGTCGTTTTTCAAAATATTAGTCACTTAAGAAACCGTTTTGGCAACAACGCCATTAAGACCTTTCCAAAACGCGGCTATCAATGGCAACTAAAAGTCGAAGTTATTACTTCCGAGACTCAGTACACAGCAGACATTCAAATACCACAAAAAGAATTAGAATTATCACAGCAAGCTCATGACTCAATACCAATGCATAAACGACCGTTTTGGCAACTCATTACATTAGTTTGCATCTTTTTTACCACACTAGGCTTTATTTTTTCACAAACTGAGTTCACCCAAGAAGATACAAAAACAGTGATTAAACTGGCTTATATCCCAATGACTAACCTTGATGATAAATCCAGTACTAAGCATAGAAATGTTACCTTTGAAGGTAATACAGACTTTGATTTCACCGTATTGCATCTCATTGATACTGAGCTATTTGAAAATTCGATAGCGGTTGTATACCCGAAATTGTCGAAGACCCATCCCTTAATATTAACCGGCCACGTTCGAACTCATAAGAAAAGGTTCTATATGGATTTAATGTTAAAAGGTCCTGCATCAGATTGGAAAGCTCATTTATCAGGCTCTTCAAAAGAAGATGTAATTGAGCAAATGAAAGTGCATTTAAAACACGACGTTATTTATGACCTAATAAGAAAACCTCAATCGCCTGAGGTTAGACAAACTAAATTATCACTGGCTCACCTATCGTCGCCAGAGGACCTTAATATTCTGCGTAAATTGAGTATTAATTATATAAAAAATGGCGAACTAGAAAAAGCCATGGTTATGGCGGACAAACTAATCAATCTCGCTCATTCCCAAGAAAATTCGCAACATTTGGGCAAGGCGTTGCTTTACCAGAGCAACCTATTAATGAAAAAGAAGTTGTATGATTTAAGTTCACAAAAGTTGAAATTAGCCGTTGAACAATTTGAAAAGATAAACGACCTACAGCACCAGACACACGCTTGGTTCATCCAGTCACGGCTTGATAATCAGCTGAATAATTACCCTGCAGCTAAAACAAGTTTATTGAAGTCTGCGCAGTTTGCCGTTCAAGTCAATGATAAGCTTGGTGAGATTGAAGCCCTTACCTACTTATCCGAGTTGGCTCATCAGTATCAAAACGATGACGACAAATATTTTTATCTACAACAAGCTGAAAATAAAATGAATGTTTATCAACTCCCTATTTATCATTTTGCCACTATCTCCTTCCATCATGCAATTTTTGCCAAAACACTGTCTGAAAAAGAGCCTCATTTAAAACAGGTTCTTAAGTTGACGGCTATGACACCTGAACACAACGTTGCACAGTCAAGCAGAAGGCAATTAATGCAGCATTACATAAAGCAAAACCGACTTGTTGAAGCCCAGGCTATAGTAGAGAGTACGCTTTCAGACAATTACAATAACTCTTATCTCAAAACTATATTGGCACAAGCCAAACAGCAAACGGATAAAATGATCAGTCATGCTAAGCGAACGTTTGAACAAGGGCAGTTAGCAGGAGATCGTTCTCTTAGCTTAGATGTCGCGCTACTTTTATGTAACGAACAGGTAAATTGTGATTTTTATTCGCAGTATATTACTGACAATGCCACCCCGAGTTGGCGAAGTAAAAATGAAAAAAACGTTAAAGCAATAACCTCTAATAAAGACGACCACTAGCTAATTAAACGGCCGCCTAAATGATTTGAACGTGCCACAAGCACAACTTCAAGGTTACATCAACTTAACATCGTAAGTTCTATTCATAACGTCAACAGAAATATTATTGTTACTGTGGTGACCGACAATGCGATTGATCGTTAGCTGCTTAGTTCGGACAAAATCAATAAAGGGTTTGGTATAGCTTGGTAATACCTTGGCAATGGTATTATCAAACGCAACTTCAAGGAAATCGGCTTGATATATAATCCCGCTATCTTTGAAATAAGCAAAGCTCTGAAGTTTAGAGTGAGTATTTTCCAATACATAAAAGTGCACGCCATCAATCACTTTATCATGCTCAATTGTTTGAAATTTGAACTTTATAGCATGTTCAATAAAGGGAGGATAGGTCTTAATGGCTGCAATACTATAAGTGTCGGCACGGATCACCACCCCCAGTTTGGCATAGACAGAAAGACCCGCAATGTGATCGCTGTGAGGGTGAGTAACATAGACTGAGGTGATTTCTTTTTTCGGAAATTGGCTATGGATAAGCTTAATAGTTTGCTCAGCTAACTTGGGACTGATTGGAGCACCAAAAACCATGATTTCATCACCAATGACTTTGAATAATATATTGCGCCATGATGAAGAATCGGTGACAAGATAAAGATCGGGTGCGATTTTTTTTGATACCAGGGTTCTGTCTCTTTTAGGAATGACGGGGCCATAACCCTGTGGAATTTGGAGTTTGGTAGAGGCAATGCGCTCTTGAATGTCAAAGCGATCTATATGTTTTATAAACGTCGGCGTTGTAGCGCCATTAGTATATTGAACAATGGAGCGGGCGAAAGCTATCTCATTTGTGGTTTGGTAGTCATCATAATAATAAATTCTTCGCTTCGCTTTATTGTTAAGTGACAACAAACGTAACGATTCGTTATCAAATACATATTCAACAACAGCATCATTGGTAGTGCTATGTATAAGGGTGGTTTTCCTCGATACCTTGTCTTGGAAAAGCTCAATTTTTTCCTCAACATCTTTTTCCTCAAGCAAAGGCCTTAAAGCTAAAAAGTCGATATTCACCACAATCAGATTTTTAAACCCTTCATAGTCATCGAGACTTTGTCTGACAAGCCGCTTACCATACGGTACACCTTTCTTTTCATATCGGAAGCTTTCAGTGTCATTTTTAAAATGAACTTCATCTAGTTTCCGACCTCCTGGAAAGTTGTGTACAACACTTTCAACATAATGCTGTTTTTCAAGATCAAATTCGGTAATTTTGAATGCTGTGTATTGGTTCGGTGCTTGATAATCCCATGAACTGTAGGACCTGTCTTGTCCCAAATATAAGTAATTATGGGTCATTGAAAATGACTTAATTAGTCGTGTTTTTTGATAGTATGTTTTGAGCTTAGCAATAAAGTTTTCAGCCTTTATTTCGCTAGCAGTTGAATTTGAGATTGTAAATACAGCCATGCTAATTAGTGCAAATGCGAGTAAATTACTCATAAGGTTAACTTTCATATGTAACTCCTGATTCTTCTTTGCAAACACAATATGCGATTTAACCCTAACAGGTCTTATCAAAAACATATTATTTGCAGGAAATAGAATTACGATATAAGTATCTTATTGTTTAAAAAAGAAAATTAAATTAAAAATAGTTAGATGAGAAGTGCGAATTTGTAGTTGTATCGTTAATTTGTCCACAGGATTAGAGGTATCTAAGGCGTTTTGGGGTACAAAGGGGCATAATACTTCACACTAATTTATATCGCTTCGTGCGCAAAGCAGAAGCTAGCAACTGGTTAACCAAAAGGTCTGCTTCAAGGCTCATTTCGGACATTTTACTAGAATTATAAAGCTAATTCTTTTGATCTAACGTTGAATCGATGATAAACCTGCATTCATCGCTGCGGCATCATCTTTATGTTATAAACGTGAACAATGACTAATTCTACACATTCACGTTTAAATTCTGCTGATGATATTTTCTTTGGCATTTTAACTTCGTTATTTTAAGTAATAATATCCCTAACGAAGCCTCTAGTTAAACTGTACAGTTACACTTTAACTAATCATGTATTTTGTTTTATCAAACCATTTGGTAAACAATACTCGAAACAACCAATAAAACATTATTGCAATTACAAGATAGATAGGCAGGTTCTCATCGATAAACTCTGGCCATTTACCTGACGTATTTGCAACAAATGAAAGAACAGCCCCTAAAAATGCATAGCACATTCGCCACAAGTGTCTGGCGATACGTTGAGCACCTGAAAGGCCCCCACGAATAATCATGTTAAGATCAAGCAATGCAGCTATCATGGCGACACTTCCAAAAATGTAGAACATCGTTGTCATGAAACTTGGCGAAGACGTAATCGCAATAAAAAAGTACCTTGCGCATATTATAGAGATTATAACAAATGCTATGATCTCGAAGGATCCCGTCTTCTTTTCGGGTCTTTGTATTATCATCCATGCAGTTGAACCGAAGTAAATAGATGAAATTGCAATGGTAGGATCATCCGCTAGAGGAATTGCACTGCCAGCCATTAATAAACATGATAAAAAAAATACATTTCCTGAATATCTATGTAACTTGTCTCCCTTACTGAATGCCAAAGCTCCTATACCGGATAAGAAAACCAATGACCCCATTATTATGTGAAAAATAAGCATAAAACACCTCTCCCTAATTTATATTTTAATAGATTGTTAACTTGAGTAAACTTTTGCTGAAGTTTGTATCCAAATACGACTGAATGAACGTTAACCCTTTACGCAGAAATTCCTACTTGTAAATGTTATTTTCGCCTTAATTGCCTTTAATTAAACTTAAGGCTGTTAGATAAGGCTTGATGAATACAGTAGACAATACAAACATGAGTTCAAAGGCCCAATGTGTGTCAACTAATCATTGCTATTGTTTAAATACTACCAATTGCGACTAGAAATCATACAAAACAAGAGACTATTATTTTCAAATCAATATGATTTTAAGTTAGGAGCTTCAGGTTAAGGTGAATTCACTATATAAGTTTTGCCATTAACAGCTAATTTGTAGTATTCAATGCGCGGTGAGCTTTATCGGTAATAACTGTGAAAATTTATCGAAACAAACTTAATCTCATATTTCGTAGCGGCTTAAATCCCCGTAGTGAATCGCCTCATTCTCACCTTTAGTGAAAAATATTTATAACAAGGGGTTATTGTCTTTGCGGAGTTTTTCGGTTGACTGTTTTTTAGACAAAGTAGACAAAAAATTGCTTTTTATATCTACTTTCAACGAATAATTGGCACACATTAGGCCTTTGTTATTGAGCCGATTTTGTTTAATTTACTCAAAAGACGTTAGATATTTCCTTTATTAAATAAGGCGATTATTTGGCAAATCATAATTTACATCAACAGGGCGTTATGCTCGAAGGAATATATCTTGGACATCGAGTTTAAAAGTAGACTACTAGATAACAATTGGCCTAAGCTATCTGCATTATATTTAGATGCAGGCATGGGATACAAATCTGAAGAGCGTCTTGCTCGTGTATTCGGTAATAGCGAATTCCAATCTTTCTTATACATCGAAGGGCAACTCGTTGGTGCTGCGCGAGCTTTTACTGATGGTGGGGATTGCGCTGTTCTATGTGACGTCAGTGTTTTAAAGGTATACCAATCTAATGGATTGGGAAGAAAAATAATTACACATTTAATGTCCAAAATACCAAGTCATGAACGAATTATGTTATTTTGCACTCCAGGACTAGAGAAATACTATGAAGAATTTGGCTTCGGTAAAATGACCACTGGTATGTGCATGTTTAAAGATCAAGAAGATGCTATATCATCTGGTTACATAGTTTCCGCATAATAAGTCATTAAAGCACATCGTCGCTTAAAGGCGCTTTGGGGGCGGAAGCCCCATAGCGTGTATATACTAAGAACAGCGATTATTGGGGGAAGGAGAACTTAACAGTGATGTATCTTACTCTACTATTTAAGCAGAGATACTCATAAAAAAGCTAATCCAAATATCAACTGAATAGAGCGTGGATAATTTATATTGTGGCAATATCTATCCTTCCTAATTAAGCCTAAAGTGTCCTGTTTAGCGATCAGTTGATCTTGAAAGTGTAAATAACAAAAAAATATACAGTTAATATAAGCTTTTTAGTCGTTTTTATTTTTTCGTTTTAAAATAAAATATTATTGTTTGCTTAGATCGAAATAACAGGCGTTAAAGCATATTCAAATCATGTTCACTACATTTATGAAATTAATCATGGTGTATTTCAATGGATATGTGTGAGAGTTGTGGAAATACTGCTTTCAAAATATTTTCATATTCGTTTGATTTAAGTGGTTCAGCAGATGTCACTTTTAGAATTGCCGCTTGGTGCCCTGTTGCTATTTTCCATACATGAATATCGTTAATCACTGTGTTTTTTTTGCTTAACGCATCTGAAATCTTGTCTAGTGTTGATTTTTTCACAGACTTATCGAGAAGAACCTCACTTGATTCTTTAATCAACCCATAAGACCAACGGAAGATCACCATGGCACCAACAATCCCCATTAATGGGTCCATCCATAGTAAACCAATATATTTTCCTACTAGCAAAGCAACAATGGCTAAGAAAGAGGTTAGGGTGTCAGCCAGTACGTGAAAATATGCTGCCTTCATATTATGGTCGTGATGATGTTGCTCTCCATGATGGTGATGATGATCATCATGTAGGATAAAAACAGAGACGACATTGACCACTAAACCTATAATCGCAACGACGATTGCTTCGTTAAAATGAATTGATTGTGGTGCTAATAGTCGCTGAACAGACTCTATTATCATCATCAATGCGACAATTGCTAATGCAATAGCACTAGCAAAGCCACCTAAAGAGTTTACCTTGCCTGTTCCAAAGCTGAAGTCCTTATTATTCGCATGTTTTTTAGCATAATAATAGGCAAAAATAGCGATTAGAAATGCGGCAGAGTGAGTTCCCATATGCCAGCCATCGGCAAGCAGGGCCATAGAACCAGACCAAGTGCCAGCACCAATTTCAAGCACCATAATCACTGTTGTTAACCAAAAAACAGTTTTTACTTTATTTTCATAAGGTTTATTATCAATGCCAAAATCATGAGAATGCTCCCACTGAATATTAGTATTATTTTCCATTGAACACCCTAAATCAATTGCTTTCGTTGCTAAAAAAGCTTCTCAGTCGTGTTAGACGAATAAAAGGTCAATCACTCGCTTTAGAGACCGCTTTAGAAGGTGAGACCAATTGTATGGCTGTATTACAGCAGATAGCTGCGATTAAAGGTGCGGTTAATGGGCTGATGAAGGAAGTATTAGAAGCTCATTTGAGAGAGCATCTAGGGGTAGATGACATGACCAAAGAGGAACGATTGGAAGAAGTAGAAGACGTTATCTCTATCCTTAAAAGCTACTTAAAATAGTATATTTAGTGAAATTGTAATGATCTAATGAAATGAAACGTGAAAGTTTATAGCCTTATTCGGATTTAGGCATTGAATATGTTCCAACGACATGTGCTACCGCTTTCTCATCACCTTCGGAATATAAAGAAACTTCACCGACAACGAGTGATTTACCTATTTTTAGCAAAGAGCACTTACCAATAATATCTTTTGTTGATGAGGGCTTCCTCATAAAATTAATCGTCAGACTGGTTGTTACTGCAAGTGATACTATTCCTTTCTCACCTAGAATAGCCACATATAAAGCACAATCAGCAACAGTCATTAAAACGGGTCCGGATACTGTGCCACCAGGCCTTAATTCATCAAACCCTATTTTATGTCTCACTGTTGCTGATTGCTCCCCTACAGCTTCAACAATGCACTTAGCCTGAGGAAATTCTGTTCTCATGAAATATTCAATTTCTTCTTTAGTTGCCAAGATAGTTCTCCAAAAAACTAAGTATATTATGGATATATCTCAGCAATGTTCCATAATTTGTATTTGTTTCACATTAATATCCCACAACATCAATAAATTAGAAACTATTAAAATCAACTGTTTCATTATCATACATTTTAGCTTCCACAACCTGAGCATGTGCCACTCTCTTGTATTGGCGGGCATGGAACTGAACCATAGGAGCAAAAGACGCAACAATCCCCCTTAAGAGGCTTTAATAGTGTTTTACAAACAGTACATTCATGAAACCACAGGCAGGCATCTGTTGGCATTTCAAGCAACTCTTTATGGCTACACTCAGGACATGTTAATTCTGAGTCAGTGATAATTTTGGTCATATTCGATCCTTAATTTGTTGCTGTTATACCAAGCGGACTAATTTATCAGTCACTTAAAAAGTGATTTCAATCAGAGACAATTTAAACTGTTAATTCCCGTTACTTTGATTTTAAACAATAAATTCAAAATTACCACTTGCGAATGGGAATCATTCCTATTATGATCCGTGAAAAATATTTACACTAACTATTTAACGGAATGAAAATGATTAAAACAAGATTGAGCTTGCTAGCACTATGCATTACCCATAGTGTTAATGCAGAAACGCTAATACAAAATGAAGCAGTTGATGATAACAATATAGAACGTATTATTGTTACTGGTAGTCGAATTGTTGAAAGCATTGATGAAGTGCCAGCCTCTATTACCATCATTAATCGTCAGCAAATTGAAGCTCAGCTAAAAGTATCTTCTGAATTACAAACGTTATTAGCAACGTTGGTACCTGGTTTAGCTGCTAGCACAGGTACATCAAGCAACTCTAGTCAAACCTTACGTGGCAGATCTCCCTTGGTCATGATTGATGGCGTACCGCAGTCTACACCATTGCGTAACGGTGCTTTGGGCATTAGAACCATTGATGCCAATGCGATAGAGCGGATTGAAGTCATCAAAGGAGCAACGTCAATTTATGGTAATGGTGCTGCTGGCGGTATCATTAACTACATCACTAAAAAAGCCAATAGCGACAGTAAGTTGAGTGGAAAGGTTAGTTTGTCAACCCGATTTAGTGCGGTAAAGTTAGAAGATAGCGCAGGTCAACGTGTCGAAGGCATGATCAACGGTCAACTAGATAAATTTAGTTATGTTGCCAGTGCCAGCTATGAAGATAATGGCGTACAGAGAGATGCTGAAGGTGATGTAATCGGACTGAAATATGGTTTGTCCGAAGCGACCATGCAGAATTACTTCACTAAACTTGGTTACCAGTTTAACGAAGATATTTCATTGCAGTTTGTTTATAACTATTATGAATCAAAACAAGAAAGTAACCTAATTGATGTAGTAGGCAGTGTTAATTCTGGCATCAAGACGTATGCAATAGAAGCCCCTTCTGGCACTTCTGCATTAGGTGAACCACAAGGCCCAAACAATCATAACATGATGCTAAAATATACCGATGAGGCATTATTTGAAAATACCCAGTTAGTTATTGACGCATACGCACAAGAAGTGGAAAACATCTTTTTTTATTCTCCTACCTTAGCCAATTTAGATGAAGGTTACACCGGTGGGCAATCACTTATCAAGTCAGATAAAAAAGGGCTACGTGTTACTTTAAATAGCCAATTTGAATGGGATAGTGTTGAAGCAACATTTATTTATGGTGTTGATGCGTTAAATGATGTTACTGCCCAACCTTTGGTTGATGGACGAGTTTGGGTTCCTGAAATGGATATGGAAAACCTAGCAGGTTTTTTACAAAGTAAATGGGTTGTTCAAGATAATATAATTATTAAAGCAGGGGTAAGACGTGAAGAGATTGACTTAGCCGTAAATAATTACAGTACTTTAAAGCTGTGTAAAACAGCTGATGTATGCTCAGTTCCCGTTGATGTGACTGGCGATATGTTAAATTATCGTGCCACCACCTACAATGTTGGTATTCGATATAATTTTGACGAGTACTTCCAACCATTCGCCAGTTACTCTCAAGGCTCTGATATTTCAGATATCGGTCGATTACTACGCACCGCGACAGTAACAGATATTGCATTAATACAAACTGAAGCATCAATCATAGATAACTATGAAATTGGTGTTACCTCCGTGCTAGATAACTTGCGTTTGGAATTTTCGGCTTATCGCAGTACTTCTGAGCTGGGAACAACAAATAAGTATGATCCAATCACCGGTGTTTACATGCCCGTTAGAGCACCGCAAGAAATATATGGTTATGAAGCGCTTGCCTTGTATAACATAAGCAAAGAACTCGATATAACTGCGACTTACGCTTGGGTTGAAGGTAAAGATACAGAAAATGATGTTTATTTAGGCGCAAAACAAATTAGTGCACCTAAAGCCACCGTTAACGTTAACTGGCAACCTCTTGATGATACATATTTATCATTGACCTACTTATATGTTGGCGATCGTAAAAAGTTTTCACCTGTTGACGGTAAATATGTCGGCGATAAAGGCCCTATCGATAGTTACCATATTGTCAATGTTAGTGGAAACTACGAAATCAGCCAAGATTGGTCAGCATTTGTTGGTATCGAAAACTTATTTAACCAAGACTATTATCCTGCGAAATCCCAAGCATACACCTATAGCGGCTATAACGTGAAAGGCTTAGGAACAACCGTAAACATTGGTGCTAATTACCAATTCTAACATCATTTAAAAATAGCTTTAAAAGCAAAGCCTCAGGTACGGCTTTGCTTTTTACATTAAATTTTGACTGTTAAATTAAGAGTACTCAATTGAGATATTTATTTTGTTAAAAACTGCTTTGAGACGCATTCATTTAATTTTGGCCGTTACTAGTGGTTTATTTTTGATTAATCTTAGTATCACTGGCGCATTGCTAACCTATGCCAAAGAGATACAAACAATGATTAATCCTCAATATTGGTTGCTTGAGGATAATCAACACCAAAAACCTCTGCAACTATTAACACTGTCAGCACTCACTAAAAAAATTGAACAACAAACAACACAAAAAATACAATTTATTCAACCAGAAGAGAATCAACAAAGTCCATGGCAAGTCAGGCTAAAGAATAATCATTACCTGAGCATTAACCCTTATACGGGTGATATTTTATTAGCATATGAATTTTCCGACACTTTTTACGGCTTTACCATGTCTTGGCATCGTTGGTTACTCTATACAAATGATGCTAATGATAGACCAATGCAACTGTGGATATCGATTGCTAGTTTGATTTTCATCTTTGAACTAATGATTGGCTTCATCCTATGGGCAAAACCAAAGCATAGATTAAAACGGCTTAAAGTTAGATTCAAAGCAAAAAACAAAATACGCTTTACCCAGCTGCATGGCACGATTGGCGTAATATTTTGTATTCCACTGATACTAATTTCTTTTTCGGGTATTGCTTTTTTTTGGCAAGATGCAACTAAACAAATCATTGAGTCGGTAAGTTTTAGTGAAATAGAACAGTCTAACTATCAACATAAACAATTGCCTATTCAAGAAAGATTTCAGCTCGATAAGGCTTATAACGCAGCTCTTTCAGCGTTATCTGATGGTAAAGTGTATCGAATATATCTGCCCGATAATTTCGGTAGTTCTTTGGCTTTGCGCATTAAAATGCCCAGCGAAAGCCATGCTTATAGCTGGAGTTGGGCAAACCCGTACACTGGTGAGTTTTTAAGTAGTTTTGATGCCAGTCAAACCTCCACAGCCACGAAAATTTGGTACTTTAAGTATAAATTTCATATCGGTGAGTTTATTGGATGGCCTGTCAAAGTACTCTGGTTACTCATCAGTTTAATGCCATGCTTTTTTGTTATATCTGGCATTTATTTATGGATACAGCGTAAGTCAAATCGGCGAATTTGAAGTTAAACTTACGTTACGTAAAAGTAAAGTTGATGATTGAATTGATATAAAATTAAAAAGAGGATAAATATTGCCTTGTTGTCGCGTACCTGAAAGTGGCTTATTGATTGAAATATGCTGTCTGATTCTTTAATCACCCACACAAGTTAATCATTATGTTTTGAATCTTTTGAGTTCTTTTTGAAAATAATCCAGTATTATATTATCATGAATTATAAGGTGTAGAGAGGCCCTTTGTTCTCTTGGCTGCTAGCTTGTTTTGGGCGCTAAATATCGAGGAAATATCATGAAACGTGTCGTTCTCTATACCATGGAAAAATGTCCTCATTGTCAAACAGCTAAACGTTATTTGGATGAACAAAAAATTCCTTACCGTTTGTGTAATGTTAAAACACCCAAAGGCCAAAAAGAATTTTCTGCAACAGGTATGCGCGGTGTACCTGTATTGAAAATAGGAGATCAGCTTCTCAATGGTTTTTCTATAAATAATTTTAATAAGTTATTTAAAAGTTAACTAATATCAATTTAATTAAATTTCTCGCGGAGTAGGAACGAATTTGAACAACTTGGTACGATATTACTTGTTTAAAAAAGCTTCAACTTCATGTTAGGCTATCTAATACCAATTGAAATAACCTATTGACCAACTTAGAGCTTCATTAACGAGCTTAGAGCAAACAAAATTATTTAAACATAGTCATTCTATATTTCATTAATTTTGTGACGTAATCAGTTTGCTAATGAGCTCCCGAAGGGCGAGTTTAAAAGGCTTATATGCGGCGTTATTGATTTTGACAGGGGAATAATCATTCTCTTCAATCAATGCCTTGCCTTCGTCGGTCCTGAGCTTGTCGAAGGAAGCCTTTTAATTCTCGCTAAGTGATCAATCAATTACTTCACTTGGTATATGTTAACTTTATAGGGATAAATAACGTTGCAGTTAGTTTTTCGAAGTATTTTACTTTTGTTTATTACCAGTTACTTTTTTGTCGCTAATGCGGCGCAATTAACTGACAGTTCTGCGTTGAAAAATATGGAGCATGAATTAAATAAACAGCCATGGAAATCCTACCAATTACTTCTTGCTCAAGTTGAACAGCTTGAAGACATGTCTCCAGACTACAAACTGTGGTGGTTACTACGTAAAGCACAAGCTGAAAACTTATTATATTTTTTTGAAAAGTTTGAACGTACAGTCGATCAAGCGATAGCATCAGTAAGTCATCAAACACCTGCCAGAATAATTATTAATATTGACATTTTTCGTGGACTGATTCTTCAACGAAAAGGGCGTTATCAGCGATCACAAACTATTTTGAGAAAAGCAAAACAATCTGCAATCAATAATGAATTTACTTATTTGGCTGTTCACGCGAAGCAAGAACTAGCCTATACCAGAAGTTTAACAGAAGTTTATGAACTCTCGTTAACCGAATTACAGCAAGCTTATGTGGAAGCTTTTGCATTAAATGATGAGTTTTTAATCGCCAAGATTAATGAGGTGTACGGGGCTATTTATGGATATATGCATGATTATGGCAAATCGATAGAATATTACCAAAAATCGTTAACGAGTTATCAACAGCTAGAATATCCAGCCCATGAAGTAGAAGCTATATATGGTTTAGCAGCAACTTATCGCTATTGGAAAAAATACGAATTAGCGATCGAATATTACCAACGTTATCAAAAGGCAATTGAATTTAGCCCAAATAATATTAACGGTAAATTTTTTGCAGCTTATGGTATTGCAATGAGTGAGGCTGAACAAGGTAATTGCCTGCACGCATTAACGTCCATTGATTATGCCATTAATTTAGAGGGGCTAATTGATTACAAGGCTGAATTATATAAACGTAAAGCTCAGTGTTTAATTGCAACAAATAAACTCAATGAAGCAAACAAATCTTTAGAAAAAGCGAGTGAAATTTTTAATTCCATTCCGGAATTAATGGGAACGCGTTGGCAAATAGAAACAGGAAAAATTAGTGCTGAATTAGCGCAAGCTAAAGGTAATAGTAAGGAAGCGTATCTATTATTAAAACAGTTTAATCAAAATGAAACTGAGCTGTTAAAGAAAAATATGTCTGATCGTTTATTACGTGTTAGGGGTGCATTAGAGGCCGAACGACAAAATGTAGAGATCTCTTTATTACAACAACGTGCACAAGTACAAAAACTTCAACTTGAACAAAAAGAACAAGAAAACACCATACAAGCCTATATTATAGGCTTTGTTGTTTTACTTATTTTCTTCATGTTATTTTTTGCTTACTTTCAGTGGCATAATAGTAAAAAGCTAATGCGATTGTCAGTGCGGGATCCATTATCAAATTCCTTTAATAGGCGATATGTATTCAACTTTCTACAGAAGCTGGTAAATGCTAATCATTTTGAAAGAAATACTATTTCTATTATGGTGATAGATATTGATGACTTTAAGCAAGTTAATGATCTGTACGGACACCCTTTTGGGGATGAAGTTATTCGAAGAATTGCTGAAATTGGAACAGAAACATTAAGAACAGAAGATATCATTGGACGTGTTGGAGGAGAAGAGTTTCTCTGTGTATTGCCAAGAATAGATGCTGTTCAAAGTTTACATATTGCACAACGATTTGTGAATAAGGTTAATACGTGTGACTTTATTGTTGAGGATGAACGTGAGGGTACCCAAAAGGTAAAAGTTACGGTTAGCATAGGTTTAGCGACAACATCTAAAAATATCCATACAAGTTCTGAATTATATGTGCAAGCAGATAAAGCGCTTTATCATGCCAAATATAGTGGTAAGAACCGCGCAATACAATATCAAGACTCTATGCCATATTCAAACCAACGAACAACTAGCCAAAGTAATAAAAATTTAACGTTAGATGACGAATAATAAAATACCCCAACCTTTATCAGTCCCTTTATCCCTAAGCCCTTTAGTATTAGTAAAAAAGGCGATTATTTTATTACAAAGCTACATAGAGCAGTTAGGATATCGGGCACAAATTCATTTTGAATTAGAAGGGTGTTACCGAATAAGTAACGGTATGTGTCAAGCACCAAAGTTAAATTTTAACAAGATAAATCGATGTCTTAGTGAATTAGATGTTGATGGTGAAATTGTTAGTGAATACTGGCAGAACCAGTGGGAATATGTTTCTTTATTTAATGGTCAATCACCACTAAAAGAAGCGATGAATTTGCATCAGGTGATCACTAAGTTACCGTTATTGTTTAAAAGGCTTTATGGTGACATCGGTATTGTAGAGACCTTAATTGAACCTGTGGTTTGGTCAGGAGATCAAGGGAAGCTAGCGACCGGATCTAATCAAATTTTTAGCCATGATTCTCGCACCGTACATATTCCTAATGCGATTCAACTTAATGTTAGCGTGCTTAATGACAAAGGAATAAATCTTATTGCAGAAGGTGGCTTTGGTGAGTATTTACAACATTGCTTTTTGCAAACTAGTCTTGAATGTTGTTTATTATACCTACCTGAAGAAGCTGCTTTTGAACGATTGGTGTTGAAAACACGCTATGGTTTAGCGCAAGAGTTATGTTCACCTGTGGATATTTCAGGTGGTCACCAAGGTAGTGTCGCTTTATATAAAAAGCTAGGTAAACATAATCAAAATATGGGTGAAGAGCCTTTACTGTACGATGAGTTTAATAAGGTATTATCTGTTCAGCGAAACTGGCAAAAAACAGCGCGAATTGAGCATAGATTAGGCGCTTCGAGTATTGATTATAATCCCTATGTTAATGTGATTTATGGTTTACTGAATATCATTGATGCCATTGAAGCATATGAGAGCAAACAATATTTATCTCTGCCTAAGTTTGTTCCAATATCTTTGCCACAATCGCTTTTTACCAATAAAAAAGATGCCAATATTTTGGGGGCGATAGATACTTTTAAAGCGAGCTCATGGTTCAGCGAAAGTTTAAATTCAGCGCAAGAAAAGTTAGGTAGAATGAAATCAAACGCAGTACTTGACTGTCCTATGATGTTAGGCGATAAAATAAAACAGATGATTTTAAATAACTACCAAGTAAACCTAACAAACCTCAACTCGGGATAAGCGAAGTTACTCAATAAGCTATTTTTGCGCCTATCTGCGTTGGCTTTGCTACCAATTGATATTAAATGTTACTTTGAAAATGTTAAGCATTCATTGGCCCGAGTTTAGGTTAACAAAATAAGAAAATTATTTATGGACTACAAGAAAACAGCACGCATTCAGGCTCCTTTATTAAATGGCACAAGTGTTAGTGCTAAAAAGCAAGAGCTAAAAGGTTATTTCAGACAAACATGGGCTGAATACGAATCCCTATTTTCACTTATTAATAACGATAGTGCTTACTTTTTACGGCCAGAACCTTTACGTCACCCATTAATTTTTTATTTTGGTCACACTGCAAGTTTTTACATTAACAAGCTTATTCTAGGTAAGTTCATTTCAAAGCGTATTAATGGCAAATTAGAGGCTATTTGCGCTGTTGGCGTTGATGAAATGAGTTGGGATGACTTAAGCAGTGAACATTATGATTGGCCCAGTGTTAATGAGGTTAGACTTTATCGAGATCAAGTCGCGATAATTATTGAGCAACTTATTGATGATATGGAGTTATTTCTACCTATTGCTAAAGGCTCATTGGCTTGGATTATTTTGATGGGCTGTGAACATGAGCGTATTCATATTGAAACATCATCAGTTATTATGCGCATGCTTCCTTTGAAATATTTAACTAAGAGTGAAAATTGGCCTACTTGTACTGATAGTTCAAATGCACCAGAAAATGAATTAGTGCCAATGCAAGGTAAACTTATAGCGTTTGGCAAACCAAATAGCGATGATACTTTTGGTTGGGATAATGAGTATGGTCATAACACCTTAGCCTTGAATGATTTTAGTGTCTCGAAATATTTAGTTTCTAATCAGGAATATTTAGCTTTTGTAAAAGCTGGAGGTTACCAGAAATCTGAATTTTGGACTGAAGAAGGTCAACAATGGCTGTTCTTTACTAAAGCAACGATGCCGCGTTTTTGGGTAGAAAAAATTAGCAATACTAACGAAAAATCTTATTGGCAACGTAATTTATTAAATGAAATGCTATTGCCATTGAACTGGCCTGTTGAAGTGAATTACCTTGAAGCAAAAGCTTTTTGCCAATGGAGAAACAGTCAAGTCTTAGCTAATGGAAAAGTTAATGAAAATCAATATACCCGCTTACTTACTGAAGCCGAGTGGTTGTGTTTGCGCGATAAAGTAAGTGGTGATTTATCTTCTTGGGAAAAAGCACCGGGAAATATAAACAATGAGTATTACGCTTCGTCTTGTCCTATAGATCAATTTGAACATGATGGTGTGTTTGATATTGTTGGTAATGTTTGGCAATGGACTGAATCTACTATTGATGGTTTCCAAGGTTTTGAAGTTCACCCCCTGTATGATGATTTTTCCACACCCACATTTGACGGGAAACATAATCTAATTAAAGGTGGTTCTTGGATATCAACAGGGAATGAAGCTCAAAGACATTCTCGTTATGCTTTTCGAAGGCACTTTTTTCAACATGCGGGGTTTCGTTATGTACAAAGTAGTACAGAGAAATTACCTAATCTTGAAGTGAATTATTATGAGAGCGATGTTGATATTTGCCAGCAGCTTCATGCGCAGTATGTAATGAGCACAAGTTCAATGAATACAAATTCAATGAACCATGGTTATGATAAATCCGTCATACCTGCGACGATTCAAAATTATAGCCAACAAATAACCGATTATTTATTCAGTGTTGTAGAAAAATATAACATTGCGACTAACAAGTGTCTTGATTTAGGTTGCAGTGTTGGCCGTACCAGCTTTATTTTAGCGCAGAGCTTTAACCAAGTAGATGGTGTTGATTTTTCAGCTCGTTATATTCGCCACGGTGTTAATTTACAACGAGGGAAGTCTGTTCGTTATCGGTTAGAAAATGAAGGTGATATTGTTGACTTTCATGAAGTGAGTTTAACTGATGTGGACTTGCCTTGCAGTGAAAACATACGCTTTAGCCAAGGAGATGCTAGCAACCTTAAAGAAGTCTTTAAGGGTTATGATGTGATTCTTGCTCAACATGTACTTGAGCAAAGTTATGATCCCCGCTTATTTTTACAAGCGGTACATCATCGCTTAAATAGTAAAGGTTTGCTTATTATTGTTTCAAGTTATGATTTTAATGAGCAGCAAACATCAAAAGAAAACTGGTTAGGTGGTGTTAAAATTAATGGCGAGAATGTTACAGGCTTTGATGGATTATCATCACTATTAACGCTTCATTTTAATTTGTTAGAACAGCATCAGTTAACTCGGGCGATTCAAATAAACAGTCGTAATTTTACCTTAAGTTTTCCTCAATTAAGCGTGTGGCAGTTGAAATAACACCACCTCATATTCATTAATTTCAAGCATAGTAAAAATGCACCAAATAAAAACGCATTAACTATTTAGTGTGCTTTTTTGGTGCAGCGATACCTACCTATAAACACGAATATACATTAACACACTGATATTCATCATTTAATTTTTATGGCACATGAATTGAATTGTATAGTTCAATACTACCTAAAACTATAAATAGAGGTCTACAGTGAAAATAGTTAACGCAATTATTAAGCCATTCAAATTAGATGATGTTCGTGAAGCCATTTCTGAAATTGGTGTTGAAGGGATCACCGTAAGTGAAGTGAAAGGTTTTGGTCGTCAAAAAGGACATACAGAACTATATCGTGGCGCAGAATATCAAGTAGATTTTTTACCAAAGGTTAAACTTGAAATTGCTGTCAATGACGACATTGTTGAGCGCTTAGTTGAAGCAATTAGCAAAGCCGCTTACACAGGTAAAATTGGCGATGGCAAAATTTTTGTCTACAACCTTGAGCAAGCCATACGTATTCGTACGGGTGAGCAAGACGCTGAAGCTATATAGGGGATATGATAATGGAACAGAATATTTTTCAACTTCAATATGCATTAGATACCTTTTATTTTCTAATGTGTGGTGCGCTAGTCATGTGGATGGCTGCTGGTTTCTCAATGTTAGAAGCAGGCTTAGTACGCGCCAAAAATACCACTGAAATTTTAACTAAAAACGTGGCCTTGTATGCCATTGCTTGTATCATGTACTTAGTTGTTGGTTACGATATTATGTATGGTGGTGGCGTTTTTCTAAATGGTATTGGCCTAGACGGTGCTAGCGATGCTGATGCTTTAGTTGGCGCAGTATTAGCAGAGTCTGCTGAAGCGGGCTTTGATGGTGGCGCAGTTTATTCGAATGCCGCTGACTTCTTCTTTCAAGTAGTATTTGTTGCTACTGCTATGTCTATTGTTTCTGGTGCTGTAGCTGAACGTATGAAGTTGTGGGCTTTCTTAGCGTTCACCGTCGTGTTAACCGGTTTTATTTATCCTATGGAAGGTGCTTGGACTTGGAATGGTGAATCTGTGTTTGGCCTTTATACTTTAGGTGACCTTGGTTTCTCTGATTTTGCTGGCTCAGGCATTGTACATATGGCCGGTGCTTCTGCAGCGCTAGCAGGTGTATTATTACTTGGCGCTCGTAAGGGTAAATATACTAAAGACGGTAAAGTAAACGCAATTCCGGGTGCTAACTTGCCTATGGCGACGTTAGGTACTTTTATTTTGTGGATGGGTTGGTTTGGCTTCAACGGCGGCTCGGTATTAAAGCTTGCAGATATAAACAGTGCAAACTCAGTAGCTATGGTGTTTTTAAATACCAATGCAGCTGCCGCTGCCGGTGCAATTGCTGCTTTAGTTTTCGCTAAAATATTATTTAAGAAAGCTGATTTAACCATGACGTTAAATGGTGCATTGGCGGGTCTTGTGGCTATTACTGCCGAGCCTTCAACGCCATCGCCTTTGCAGGCAACCATTTTTGGCGCTATTGCAGGTGTGATTGTTGTGTTATCTATTCTTGCTCTTGATAAAGCGAAGATTGATGATCCTGTAGGTGCTATCTCTGTTCACGGCGTGGTTGGGTTCTTTGGCTTACTTATCGTGCCATTAACAAACTCAGGTGCTAGTTTTAGTGGTCAGTTAATTGGTGCGGCAACTATCTTTGTTTGGGTTTTCTGTACTAGCTTTGTTGTTTGGTTTGCACTGAAGAAAATTATTGGTATTCGAGTAAGTGAAGAAGAAGAATACGAAGGTGTTGATATTTCAGATTGTGGTATGGAAGCTTATCCAGAATTCACCAGAGGTTAATAACATCTAGAGGTTAAGTGCTAGAAGTTAATAATATAACTCAGTATTAAATAGCAAAAAAGCAGCGATTTCGCTGCTTTTTTTTGCTTATTTTTTAGTTAACTTCTAATCGTTATTTTTCGCATTGAAAGCAATAGTAAACAAAATATTGTAAGCCAACTAAAAGAGCCACCGCTACTGTCATCACCGTGGTCAGGTATTGGCTCTGGGATAATGAGTGTATTTTTCACTGGGTTTAAATCAGCATCAGTTACTGTCGATGAGTCTAAAATATCAATTTGATTGATAACAACAACGTTTTCAATGCTTGCAGTACTTAAATCGTCGCAGGTTTGGCCTTCGTCTTTAACAACGGGAATACCTGAACCATCGTTGGATTTAAAACAAAGCTCTAACCGACCTATTTTCTCAATAACATCCATGCCGCTAATCACTTGTCCAAAAACGGTAAAACCACCGTTTTGTAAGTCTAAATTTTGGCTATTATCCTTTAGGTTAAAAAACCATTGGTTAGTGGCACTATTGATAGATGTCGAATTTTTTGCCATGGCAATAGTGCCTTTTACATTAGAGTAAACTGGCTCATTGACAACACTGGGATTAGCTTCTAGTGAATTTAATGGCCAAGCACCCGTAAATTCGAAACCGCCGCCCTGAACAATAAAGTCAGGCGCAACTCGATGAATAACTGAGTTGGTATAATGGTTCTCATCGATATACTGCAAAAAATTAGCGACGGTTTTTGGCGTGGTTTGATCGAATAAATTAACTTCAACTTCACCTTGTGAAGTGTTAAATACCACAGTAGTTGCATTAACAAGTGATGTTAAACTGACGAATAATACCGAGGAATAAAGGAACTTTTTTAACATTGTAATGGCCTATATAAAAAATATCCTTGCATCATAATAGTAGTTATACCGTAATTCAATTAAGTTTTTATTGAATTACAATTGATTACATTTCAAAGGTAATAGTGCTATAAATGAACGAGAATATTTCTTTATTTAATTATCCACTTGTTCAGGGCTTACTATGTGGCGCATATTGTTGCTATTTATATTTTTATTTGCAATTGAGTTAAGTGTTCAGGCTCAAAATATTGATAAGCAATTAAAAGAAATAGAACAACAAGAAAATAAAACTATTGTTGTTGCGCAGTTAAGTCAGTTACTCAAAAATGAAACGCTTAGTCATTCTCAACGTATAAAAATTCTGATACTACAAAGCCGTGGTTTTTTAACCTTAAGTGATTTAAATAAAGCGTTAACAGTCATTCAACAGGCTAAACAATTAGCTAACCAAGAGCGTTTGTTATTGCAACAAGCGCAAGCAGATAAATTAATTGGTATTATTTTCTATTTTCAAGGTCAATATGAGCAATCATTGCTTTCTTATCAAGCCGCCCTACATTATTTTCAAAAACAACCTTTTTCTGCGGACATCGCAATTAAGCAAGCCAACATATTGAACAATATTGCCTTAGTGCAAACATCCCAAGGAGATGCATTTGCCGCACTTAAAACATATCAACAGGTTGAGCCATTGTATCAACGTTATGGTGATGAAGTTGACAAAATAGATGTGCGTTATAACCTAGCAGTACTTTATATTAGCCTACGTCGTTTTGATATTGCTATTAGTATGCTTAAAGACGTTATCGCTAAAAGAGAAGTCATAGGCGATGATTATGGTGTAGCCCAAGCTTCAGGCGATTTAGGGGTTTCCTACAAACACTCAGGCCAATATCAGCAGGCTGAACAGTATATTTTGAATGCATTAAATTACTTTCAAATGCATGGACATCATTATGATGTCGCCTCACAGTTGCATAATGTTGCGGAAGTTTATTATGCATTATCCAATCTAGACAAAGCACTAAACTACGCTCTCTCAGCAATCAATGAAGGTAAAAGAATAGGTAACCAAAAAACGCATGGTGGTAGTTTACACGTATTAGCTAAAATATTTTTTTATCAAGGTGACATTGAACAAGCCCGTACTAATGTGAAATTATCAAATGTAATTGCTGAAAAAATGGGCTTTCAAGAATTGATGAACGACAACTTAGGTTTAATGTCACTCATTTATGCAGCCGATAAAAAAACCATAAACGCTTTGAACGCTCAGCTGTCTTATCAAAAATCGCGCTTAAAATTATCCAATGAGAGTCTAAATGAGCAAATAGCTCAATTTGAGTCGGATCAATTAATTCAGCAAGTAGAAAGTTTGCAGCAAAGTAAAAAACTTCAACAATTAGAATTAACTAAAGCTGCTCAGCAACGTCAATTCACTGTGTTAGGTGTTGCCTTATTATTGGTGGTACTGTTTTTGATTTATCGCCGTTATCTTGAAAGTAGGTTAACCAGAGAACTAGAAAATAGAGTTAAACAGCGCACTAAAGCTTTAGAGTTTTTAACAAAAGAATTGCAAGAGGCTAATATGATCAAAAGCCAATTCTTAGCGAATATGAGCCATGAAATTAGAACGCCACTTACAGCTGTTCTTGGTCAGGCCGAAGCAATTATTCATGGTGATTTTGACGATGCAACTATAGTTAAAGAAGTTGCCGTTATTCACAGTAATAGTTTGCACTTACTACAATTGATTAATGATATTTTAGATTTAAGTAAAATTGAAGCAAATAAATTTGAATTAGAAAATAGGCAGCAAAATTTACACGAAATAGTAGACAAGTTAAATGATATCTTCACCGAACAAGCACAACGTAAAAATCTATCATTTACTATTACTCATCATTTACCTAGCCCTTTTATTATTGATGTTGACGGCTTACGCTTGAAGCAAATTCTAATAAACCTCTGCTCTAATGCTATAAAGTTTACCAGCGAAGGATGGGTATCATTAGATATTTCAATAATAGATAAAACACTACTGTTCACCGTAACCGATACAGGGATAGGAATGAATTCAGCGCAAATTGCGAAAGTTTTCAATATGTTTACTCAGGGGGATAACAGTATTAGTAGACGATTTTCTGGCTCAGGATTAGGATTGTTTTTATCAGATCAACTAGCGAAAGTAATGTCCGGTAATATAACCGTTAGCAGCCAGTTAAATCACGGTAGTACTTTTGTTCTTAAATTACCTTTTGGAGAAATTTATCCTTCTTTAGATCATATTGAAACGAGTGAAAATGTGCTGGGGATGACTGCGCAAAGAAAGAAATATACAGGCAAAATTCTATTGGCAGATGATCATGATGATAATCGACGTTTAATTGCAAGGCTCTTAACCAGCTTAGGTTTAGAAGTGATTGAAGCATGTAATGGTATTGAAGCGGTAGAATTATGCATGGAACATCAGCCATCGTTAATCTTATTAGACATTCAAATGCCTAGAATGGACGGTATACAAACGTTAGAAAAACTACAAAAACTTGGCTGTAATCAATCTATATATGCGCTAACGGCTAATGCTATGTCTCATGAAATAGCGCAATATTTATCGCTTGGTTTTGCCGGCCACCTTAAAAAACCTATTGAGCGAGAAATATTTTTAGCAACTATTGCTCAGCATTACTCTGAAATTAATAGTTCTGACATTAATACCCCCCCAGAGAAAATTGACAGGAGCCTTGATATATCAGATCTTGTGCAATCATTTGTTAAAAATTTATCACCAGATAAACAAGAACTTTTACGCTATAGTGATAATCATGATAATGAAAATTTGGCTAGAACTGCCCATAAAATAGCGGGTGCTGCCAAAATGTTTGGTTTTGCTGAATTGTCTCAAAGTGCTATTGAATTGGAGAGTGCAATTAAGAAACAAAATATAGCTATCATTGACGATTTAACTCATTGTTTACTTGATGAAATTACTTCTGTTCAACGTAAAAATAAAGTGGATGTTAATTGATGATGTCAAAATTTTCTGTTTCCCAAGTCTTGCTGGCGATTGCAATAGCATATTTTGCCTATGCCTTACTTAATTTTAGTAAGGAAATACCGAGTTTTATTAACGCTATTGATAGAGCCACACCACACATTTCTACCATAGTGGATGAAGTTGAATTAGTTCGCGCAGAAGTTACTCAAGTTAGAGCGTTAGTTGATAAACAAGTCCCTGAAATTCTAGGGCAAATTAATAATATACTGCCTTTAGTTGAACAAGGGCTCGAGCAAAGCGAACAGTATTCAAAGCAGCTACCTAACCTTTGGCAGCATTTAGATAAAGTTGAAATGCAATTACAAGCGCTGCAAAAAGATTTACCTGAAATATTAAATCGAATTGATGCTGTTGTTTTAATGAGCAATGATGCGATAAGTGAATCGGCAAAGTGGCGACCTCATTCGACCAAATATTTAACTGCAATAGAGTATTCTCGTGATGATATACCTCAATATTTAACGCGAGTAGAAGATATTGTTGTCGATGCAAGAAATATAGGTAAAGAAGCCAGTAGTGGCTTAGTGTCAGGTTTCTTCAAAGGTGTCATATCACTGCCATTTGAGGTGGTTGCGGGGTTAACCGGTATTGTTGATTCTACATCACGCTCAGCTAAATATTTAACTGCAAACGATATCACCATGATGCAAGAAACAGTATTGATCTTACTTGAAGCTGATTCGAACAAACAAATTTCCTGGCAAAATAATGAAAGTGGCAATCGAGGCAAAATATCAAAAAATATGGGATTTATAAAGAAAGGTGAAACTTGCCATAAAGTAACGTTTATTAATTACTTCAAAGGCCAAAAAGAAACATTAAAGGAAGTTATGTGTAAAGATAAAAATGATATATGGCAAGTGATATAACATCTCGCTACATTAAAAATTTTAGTCTTATCTTTACTTGGTAATATATTATCTATTCTTCAAAATCATGCGGTACAACAAGTTACTCCTTTTTCAAAAGAGGTACGTTATAGTTGACTAAGTTGGCAGCATAGGCAGTTTTTTGCCAAAAACGAAAAACTTTTGTAAACAATATTCATACCCACTTCAAAATGCAGGATTCAGCTAGAATTAGAAGCGTCCTGAAACTCGCATCTTGACGCGGTTTGGGTATATACTCTTATTATAAAAGCTACAATACTACTGGGATTTCAAATGGCTAGAGAACAATTTGGTGTTTGTGCAGAGCCAAACTTGCATGGCAGTTATTTACTGTTCAATGCTTTAGATGATAAAAATGCATTTATTCGAGCTGCTTTGTCTCGTTTACCTGCATTATTTGATGATTATGCGGACCAATTTTCAGAAGCTAATTTAACGGGTGTTATTGCTATCGGGGCAAATTATTGGGATGAATTCTACCCACAAGCTCGCCCAGTATTTTTGAAAGCATTTCCTTCAATGAATAATGAAGACAGAATTGCTCCTAGTAGTAATGTTGATATTTATATAGAGATTCGAAGTGATCGCTCAGATGTCAATCATATTGTATGTTCTAAGGTATGTCAGTTACTTGCTGACAGTGTTGAATTGATAGAGCAAGTGCAAGCTTTTCGCTTTCTAGATGGTCGTGATTTGACAGGCTTTGTTGATGGAACTGAGAACCCTCAAGGTATGCACCGCCGAGAGGTCGCACTCGTTAAAGAATGTGATGATGCTGTTTTTGCTAGTGGTAGTTACTTACATACTCAACGCTATCAGCACAATTTAACGCTTTGGGGCTCGTTGAAAGATAAAGAGCAAGAAGACGTTTATGGACGCACTAAAGTTGATAATGTTGAATATGAAAGTGAAAATAAATCCTTAACTGCTCATACTAAACGTACCAGCATAAAGGATGAAAACGGTAACTCACTTGAAATCCTAAGACAAAGCATGCCTTATGGTGATATGAAACAACAGGGGTTATTTTTTGTCTCTTATTGTCAATCGCCTGAGCCATTTGAAATCATGTTAAAGAGCATGATTCATGGTGATGAACATGGTAATGTCGATCATTTACTTAAATACACACAAGCTGAAACAGGGGCTGCTTTTTTTGCGCCCAGTTTAACTTTTTTAACTGAACTTGAAGAAAATGTTAATTAATTTTTTTGATAGCCAACTTCATTAATCAACTTGGTATAACTAGAAACTACCATCAGAGTGAAAAGCTTCTGCAACATACCGGCCTTGATTCACCGCTAATTCAGATTCAGGGGCTAACTCACCTAACCTATATAGTGCAGGCCCTGTTGGCTCTCCTAATAGATAACTAACACCTTGGTGCTCTATAGTCATTTCCCCAGCGATGGCGGGAATGGCAATACCAATGAAAGCGTGCTTATCAATATAGACCATCACCATATCTATTCTTGGCATCAAAGCGCGTAAGATCGTTGCTGTTAAAGTCATTTTGCTATCGCAGTCACCTTGATTTTCCCACAGTAACTTTGCTGGGGAATTAAAGCCTGCACCTGAAGACGTAATACGTGACTCTAATGTAGAGTATGGGATGTTCTGAACAAAACTAAGAACATAGTTAGTTACCTTACGAATATTCTTGATCGAAACCTTATCTAATATTATCGGCTTGAGTACTTTAAAGTCAGCAACAGAGTCATTCGCAATGTTGGTGTGATTTATTTTTACTCCTGATTGCTCATCATGAGTGCTAAACAATTGGTAGTAATTTTTTTTAAAATACTTGGAGATAGCCGCTTGTTCTATTTCTTTAACTTTTTTATATGCAAGAGCAACATTTTTATCCTCTCGCCCTTTTACTTGTACAACCATTTGTCCATTCTGTTGCAAGAAAAAAGCCTGTGCACCATTTAATGGCTCTTTTCTAAGTTGTTTTTTTACTGTGCGCATAATGGTTTTTTGCGCAAATTCACTTTGATAAGGCCTAAGCATTCGAAAACGTTCAAATAATGCCGGTTTTGTTAAAGCAAAGCTCATTGATTGTGACTGGTTATCATGATCAAGCCATTGATAATTGAAGATGTAATGGTTTTCTTGCGGCTGTTTTGAAAAACTAATTTGCTTAGCTTTTATTGAGCCGGTTAACAACAAAGATAGACAGAGTAAAATTTTAATAGCTTTCACTGCAATTCCTAACAAGTTTTCTATACTTAGTCTTTATTAATCCTTTAACACTAACTCAAGATTTAACAAAACATCAAGTTTAGCATGAGAAATTTATAGTTAAACTTTACTTTTAGAATGATTAATGTAGAATTCAAACACACGTTTGAATTGAGTGTTTGATTTTTGTTTGCTCACTTTTAGTTAGCGTTGACGTTGGTATTAACAAAAAAATTGTTAAATTTAAGAAATTGCACTTACATAATATAATTAAAGAGGGTTGTTGTGGCTGAGTATAAAGTTCCATTAAATGATATGAGTTTCTTGCTTTATGAAGTATTTCAAGCTGATAAAATGTGGCAAAAATTGCCTAAATTAGCTGAGCAAGTTGATAAAGACACAGCCGAAGCAATCTTACAAGAATGTGCCAAAATAGCTGAACAAGAGCTAGCCCCTATCTCTCGACAAGGTGATGAGGTTGGTGTGAGCTTTAAAGATGGCGTTGTTTCTACAGCGCCAGGATATAAAGAAGCCTTTAATACTTATGCAGAGGGCGGATGGACAGCACTTGGTGGTGATGTAAATTATGGCGGTATGGGCATGCCAAAAATGATAACCGCTTTACACGAAGAAATGCTTTGTAGTGCAGATATTTCATTTGCCCTTTACCCTGTACTGACTGCGGGGGCTGCTTTGTCATTAGCAAAGCATGGTAGTGAAGAGTTAAAGCAACGTTACCTTACACGTATGTATGCTGGTGAATGGTCAGCCTCTATGTGCTTAACTGAATCTCATTCTGGTTCAGATTTAGGTATTATACGTACTAAAGCGATACCTCAAGAAGATGGTAGCTATAACATTACCGGCAATAAAATATTCATCACTGGCGGTGAACACGATCTTACCGAAAATATTGTGCACTTAGTTTTAGCTAAATTACCTGATGCGCCAGCTGGTCCTCGAGGTATTTCACTATTTTTAGTACCGAAATTTCATGTTAATGATGATGAAACACTTGGTGAACATAACAATGTGAGTTGTGGTTCAATTGAACACAAAATGGGCATTCATGCTTCCGCAACGTGTGTTATGAATTTTGATGAGTCAAAAGGTTATTTAATTGGCGAGTTAAATAAAGGTTTAGCTTGTATGTTCACTATGATGAATTTTGAACGTATCGGCGTTGGTATTCAAGGTTTAGGTGCAGCAGTGCGTTCGTATCAAAATGCGCTTGAATATGCGAAAGACAGAGTACAAGGTCGAGCACTTGATAGTAAACAAAATGGCGTTAAAAACCCAAATCAAGAGGCCGACTCTATTATGGTGCATGGCGATGTTCGCCGTATGCTGTTAAATATGAAAGCATTAAATGAAGGCTCGCGTGCGCTTTCAAGTTATATATCGATGCAATTAGATTATGCTACTTACGGTACAGGTGAAGAACAAATTAAAGGTGAAGCATTAGCGGCACTAATGACACCTGTAGCCAAAGCATTTTTTACCGATCTAGGTTTTGAAAATACGGTAGCAGGACAGCAAGTTTTTGGTGGTCATGGCTTCATTCGTGAATGGGGACAAGAGCAGTTAGTGCGAGATGCGCGAATTACTCAAATCTATGAAGGCACAAATGGTATTCAGGCAATGGACTTGTTAGTACGGAAGATTGCTACTTCAAAGGGGGCGATGCTAAAAGTGTTCACTGACGAAGTGAATAGTTATATAGAAGCAAACAAAAATGATGTAGCTATGGCTGAATTTATTACACCACTTGGTGAGGCTTTAAATGATTTAACCGATCTTACTGCAGATTTGCTCGCTAAATCTCAAGATAATATCAATGAACTTGGTGCGTCGGCCAATGATTATTTACATGTGTTTGGTTACACTGCAATGGCTTATATATGGGCAAGAATGGCGCAAGTGTCATTAACTAAAAAAGGAAATAATGGCGATAGCGGTGATGAATTTTATCAAAGCAAATTGCATACCGCTCGTTATTATTACGCGCGCTTACTTCCTCGTCGCATTTCTTTGATTGCTTCAGCTAAATCAGGTTGCGATTGTATGTTTGATATTGAAGATGCGTTATTTTAAATAAATAAGCATTATGACTCATTAATAAAACCTCGCAAAAAAATGCGGGGTTTTTTGATTGGGTTACCATTACACTTTTTTACCATTTAAAGATGATTTATAATCTATTTTCTTTCAAAAAAAAATTTTATCATGATTTTTTGGTGATTATATGGATTGGAGATCCACAAATACCCACAAATTCATCCACTTCCTGAGTTTCTTTATCTAGCCCTTAATTTTACTGGGTTTTTTACCAGTACTTGTATCCTTGTTTTCCCCATTATTAGCTTGACATAAGTTTGCTTTAGTCACTAAACTGTATCATTGTGGTAAAAAGTGGGTAATTGTGGATCTTATTAATTACTCGGTAATAATTTTAAGCTAATAAGGCAAGTTTAAAAATATGTTCAGAGGCGCTAGTGCAATCACGCTTGATAGCAAAAATAGAATCACGGTACCAACACGGTATCGCGAGGAGCTACTTGCCGATTGCCAAGGGAAAATGATTTGCACGGTTGACATCCAACATGCGTGCTTATTACTTTATCCCTTACCTGAATGGGAAGAAATTGAACTAAAACTTTGTAACTTATCAAGTATGAATGAGCAAGAGCGCTTATTGCAACAAGTTTTATTAGGTAACGCTACAGATTGTGATATGGATAAAAATGGCCGCTTATTACTCAGTGGACCATTAAGAAAGCACGCAGGTTTAGAAAAGTCGGTAATGTTAGTTGGGCAACTGAAAAAGTTTGAAATTTGGAGCGAGTCAGCATGGCAAGCACAAATACAGCAAGGTATTGATAAGATTCAATCAGGGGAAATTGAATTAACTGAACGTTTGTTAGATTTATCCCTGTAAAATCATTAAGTTAAAAAGGTTATAAAAATAACAACATGGAATTAGATAAAGCACATATTTCTGTTTTATTAACCGAAGCGATCGATGGTTTAGACATTGATCCAAATGGTTGCTATATCGACTGTACATTTGGTCGTGGTGGTCACTCGTCTTTGATCTTATCTAAATTATCATCTCAGGGGCGATTGATCGCTATTGACCGTGACCTTAGTGCTATTGCGGCGGCTGAAAAGTTCAAAGATGATGAGCGTTTTCATATCGAACATCAAGGCTTTTCTAATTTAGCAGAAATAGCCCAACAGCATAAACTAACTGGAAAAGTTAATGGCATTTTGCTGGATTTAGGCGTTTCCTCCCCACAACTTGACGAAGCCGAACGCGGCTTTAGCTTCATGAAAGATGGCCCGTTAGATATGCGTATGGATACTACGCGCGGACAAACGGCAGCACAATGGTTAGCTGTTGCCGATGTGGAAGACATTACTTGGGTACTGAGAACTTTTGGCGAAGAAAAACACGCTTGGCGTATAGCGAATGCTATTGTTGATGCGCGTGAAGAAACGCCTTTTACTCGTACTAGTCAATTAGCAAAACTGATCAAAACTACCGCGCCACAACGAGAAATCAAAAAGCACCCTGCAACTCGTAGCTTTCAAGCAATTCGAATGTACATCAATAGTGAACTTGAACAAATAGAAAAAGCATTAGCTGCGTCTCTGTCTGTGTTGGCAGAAGGTGGTCGCTTAGTGGTTATAAGTTTTCACTCGTTAGAAGATAGATTAGTAAAACAATTTATGAAAAAGCATTCTCAAGGTAAGCAAGTGCCTCGAGGTTTGCCAATTAGTGAAGCAGAATTAAATAAAGGCAAAAAGCTTACTTTGGTTGGTCGTAGATTAAAGCCAAGCAAAAGTGAAGTTGAAGAGAATGTTCGTTCTCGTAGCTCAGTGTTACGTATTGCTAAACGCTTATCCCATTTAGTTGATTAGTTTTGGTAAATCAAAGGGTAGCGCCAAGGAAAATATCCTCTAATCAGGTGCTAGCATTGGATATTTGGCAAGATATTGTAGAACATTTTGTCAGTTATATTTTATTGTTTTTAGTCGTGATTTCTGCGTTTTCAGTTATTTATTACACGCATATGAATAGACAAAAAACGAGTGAATTAGAACAGTTATACACCCAGAGAGATGAATTAGATATTGAATGGCGCAATTTGTTGCTCGAACAGAGCAGCTTAGCAGAGCATAGCGCTATAGAGAGCAGAGCAAAAAAACTGTTGAATATGAAGCGGCCGGATGCCAATTCAGAAATAATTATCACGTTAAAATAACCCTTTTGTAGGTTGGACTTTAGTCCGAAAGAAAACAACCATTAAGCACCTGAGTAAATGAACAAAAAGGCAAGTAATCACAGTAGTCAACCAACAACCACTGCATGGCGTTATTACGTTGTGATAGGCATTGTTGTCCTGATTTATGCTGGATTACTAGCGCGTAGTGCTTATATTCAAATAGTTGAACCGGACATGTTGAAAAAGCAAGGTGATATGCGCTCAATGCGTGTTGCAGCTAATACAGTTCAACGTGGTTCTATTGTTGATAGAAATGGCGACGAATTAGCCATTAGTGTGCCAGTAGAGACGGTTTGGGCTGATCCAAAAATCATCATGGACGAGAACGCCCTTACAATGACAGAACACTGGCAAGCCCTTGCTGATGTGTTAGGAAAAGATGTCACTAAACTTACCGCTCGCGTTGTGCGTAGTCCGAGTAAACGCTTTGTTTATCTAGAGAGAAAAATTTCTCCGGCAATGGCAACATATATTCGTGAGTTGAAAATACCGGGTATTCATTTGCGTAAAGAATCGAAGCGCTTTTACCCAACAGGTGAAATTAGTGCTCATATTGTTGGATTTACCAATGTTGATGATAAAGGTATTGAGGGTGTAGAGCGCGTATACGATAAGCTCTTAACGGGTAAAGGCGGTAATAAGCGCTTTAGAAAAGATGCGAAAGGCAGAAAAGTTGAAATTCTTTCTGTTGAAAAAGCACAAGCAGCACAAGATGTTACTTTAACAATTGATCAACGTATTCAGGCTATTGCCTATAAAGAATTAAAAGGTGCTGTACAAGCATTTAAAGCAACCTCAGGCTCTGTGGTTGTTGCAGATATTCATACCGGTGAAATTTTAGCGATGACTAATAGCCCATCGTACAACCCAAATAATCGTCGCAACACAGCCATCCACCGTTTTAGAAATCGAGCCATTACTGATATTTTCGAACCCGGCTCAACCATGAAGCCACTTGCCGCATTAACTGCGTTGGAATTTGGGTCAGCTAAAGCTAATACAATTATAGATACTAGTCCTGGTTGGATGCGCTTGGGGGGAAGAAGAGTTAACGATCCCATCAATCGCGGTAAATTGTCTATTGAAGATATTCTAGTGAACTCTTCGAATATGGGCACAGCGAAACTCGCTCTGTCTGTGCCAAAAAACTTCCTACTTGATAAATTTTTTGATGCGGGTTTTGGTGAAAGTTCAGGAACAGACTTAGTCGGTGAAAGCTCAGGCATGATGCATGACAGGCAGCGTTGGTCGAAATTTGAACTGGCGACACTTTCATTTGGTTATGGCTTGGCTATTACGCCAATGCAATTAACGCGTTTTTATGCTGCTTTGGCAAACGGTGGTATCAAACGAGAGTTATCTATTGTTAAAAGGGATGTAGCACCAGAAGGTGAACGTGTATTTTCTAAAGGAAATTCACTAACAATTACTCATATGCTTGAAACTGTCGTTGATGAACATGTGCAAAAAGCTAAAGTTGATGGTTATCGCGTAGGTGGTAAAACCGGCACTTCATTTAAAGCCGTTGCTGGTGGTTATGGTAATGACTATATCGGATTATTTGCTGGTGTTGCGCCAATTTCGGATCCGAAAATTGTGGTTGTAGTCGTTATTAATGATCCAGGTGGTGATTTATATCATGGCGGTGAAGTAGCGGCACCGGTATTTTCTAGAGTAATGAAAGGGGCACTTCGAGTCTTAAATATTGCACCTGATGCAAGCGAAAAATTGGCTTTGCGTAACGAAAAACGAGTATCGAAAAGCGAGCTGAAAATTGGCAGTATGGAGGTTAATGATGTCTAAATCATCAATAAAAAGGCCTTCGACTCAACGAATTAAGAAAGTATTAAGTGATTTCGGAATCTGTTGTCCTAATGATATAAATTTAGCTGGCTATCATGGTGACTTAACCAACGATAGTCGTAATATTTCGACGGGGAATACCACTGGTGATATTTTCTGCGCCATTATTGGCCACGCACAAGATGGTCGTCAATACATAGAAAAAGCGATAGCTAATGGTGCTAAGTTAGTTTTATCTGAATGTGAAAATGAAGCCCAGCACTCAAATATTTGTTATTTTGGTGAGGGTAATGAGCAAGTTGCTGTAATTAGCTTTTATCAGTTAAATAAAAAACTGTTTGCCCTTGCAAGTGCCTACTATCAATCACCAGAAAAAAACATGACCATGATTGCCCTCACAGGTACTAATGGTAAAACTAGCACTAGCCAATTGCTTGGACAAATTTTAACAAATTGTCAAAAGCCTTGCGCAATTATCGGTACCAATGGTGCTGGTATGGTTGATAATTTACAAGCATTAGAAAACACCACCCCTAGCGCTACAGATTTGATGCAATTATTTTCCCTCTTTAGTCAGCAGAAACCCAGTCAGGAAAAAGCTAGCTTGACAAAAAACGCTGAAGAAAAAATAACTCATCTTGCCATGGAAGTGTCATCTCATGCACTTGAGCAAGGCAGAGTAACGGGAAGTACTTTTGACATAGCTGTTTTTACTAACCTAAGTCGTGACCATCTGGATTATCATGGCACCATGGCTGATTATGCTGCCGCGAAAAGACAACTTTTCACCCATAATGAAAAACAAATTGCCGTATTAAATGGTGATGATGAACAAGCGCAACGTTGGTTGAAAAATTGGCCGACGCCTGAAAATTTATGGCTTTATGGTCGTACTGAAGTTGTGCGCCAACATGCTAAATTTGTTAGTTGCCATGATATTAAACATCATAATCAAGGTGTTGATTTTATCTTAAACACGCATCTTGGTGATATTGAGATTCGCAGTCCATTATTGGGCGACTTCAATATAGATAATCTGCTCGCCGTTATTGCCGTGTTATTAATTGAAGATATTCCTTTAGCAACGATAGCAGAGAAAGTTAAAAGTGTTAAAGCGATTGCAGGCAGGATGGAAGCCTTTTCAGATGAAAACACGCTAACTGCAGTAGTTGATTATGCACATACTCCTGATGCATTAGAAAAGGCATTGATAGCTTGTCGTCAACATTGTCATGGCAAGTTATTTGTTGTTTTTGGATGTGGTGGTGACAGAGATAAAGGAAAGCGCCCGTTAATGGCACAAGCCGCTCAAAAATATGCAGACAGCTTAGTTGTCACTAATGATAACCCGCGCACTGAAACACCCATAAGTATTATTGAAGATGTGTTGGCAGGACTCAATGACGAGTGTCAGGTAAATGTTATTGTCGATAGAAAGCAAGCCGTATTAGAAACATTAGCAAAAGCGCACGCCAATGATGTGGTGCTACTCGCTGGCAAAGGGCATGAAGATTATATTATTTTAGGTAATGACAAAATTGATTATAACGAGCGTCAAGTGGTAAAGAGTTTCTTTGATAATCTAGAAAAACACGCTTTGTCAGATAAATTAGCAGGTGACAATGCATGATTAGCTTAGATTTATCTACACTTGCAACGGCAATGAATGGTCAATTAATTTGCCATGAATCAATGATGTCTACCCAAGTAAAAAACCTAGTTACTGACTCTCGTGCTCTTAAATTAGAAGAAGAGTTAAAAGAAAAACTACCAGAAAACTCAACAACAAAAGAGCAAGATGTTTTTTTAGCGCTGAAAGGGCCTAACTTTGATGGTCATCGTTTCATTCAACAAGTTATTGAAAAAGGTTGTCAGGTACTCATTGTTGATCATCGAATTACAGATATTGATAACAACAAAGTAGCGCAAATTATTGTTGATGATACGCGTATTGCGCTTGGACAAATTGCGGCTTACGTTAAACAGCAAGTGGCGCCAAAAACAGTTGGTATCACAGGCAGTAGTGGTAAAACTACGGTAAAAGAGATGCTCGCAGCCATTTTATCTCGCTTAGGTAAAGTGTTGGCAACAAATGGTAATTTTAATAATGATATTGGCGTACCGTTGACGTTATTACGTTTGGAACAAGATCATGACTTTGCTGTGATTGAAATGGGCGCTAATCACATTGGTGAAATTGCCTATACCACGGAATTAGTCAAGCCTGATGTTGCTATGATCAATAATATTGCCGCAGCTCACTTAGAAGGTTTTGGTGATTTATGTGGCGTAGCGCGAGCCAAAGGTGAAATTTTTTCTGGGCTATCGACAGATGGTATTGCCTTGTATAACAAAGATACTAAATACACCAGTAAATGGCAGTGGCGGTTAACTGATAAACAAGTACGTACTTTTTCTTGTGCTATTTCTAGATATACCGATGCCCCTGTTAATGCGGATTGTTACAGTGAGAATGTTACTTTAGATGAAAATGGTTGCGCAAGTTTTGACTTGCAAAGTTCACTAGGTCTATGCGTTATTAAGTTAACAGTGCCAGGAAAGCATAATGTGTGTAATGCAGTTGCAGCGGCAACGGCAGCCATTGAATGTGGTGCATCGTTAAATGACATTCAACTGGGGTTAACACAAATGGCACCGGTTAAAGGTCGCTTAAATATTCACCACTTAAATGAAACACAAGTTAGTAGTGAAATAAGGTTAATTGATGATACGTACAATGCAAATGTTGAGTCGATTAAAGCTGCTATTGCCTTGCTTGCAAGTTATTCAGGGCAACGAATTTTAGTGTTAGGTGATATGGCAGAGTTGGGCAGTGAAGCACGCAGTTATCATCAAGAAGTTGGCGAGTATGCCAAAGAGCAAGGTATTGATGTTTTACTCACCTTAGGCGTGTTAAGCCAAAACACGAGTGATGCTTTTGCGCAAAAAAATGAAGCAACAAGTGAACATTTTAATGATAAGAATATGCTTGAAGAATACTTGTTTAACTTATTAATGAAAGAGGGCAGTAAACCACAAAAAAACCAAATATTAATAAAAGGTTCACGTAGCGCTCATATGGAATATGTCGTTGAAAATATTATTAACTGGCATGCTAAAAAGCAAAAAGAAAGTCAGTTACTAAGTAAAAATAAACTTAGCACGAACAAACAGGACAATTCTTAATGTTACATTGGTTAGCTGAATATTTAACCCAGTACTACAGCGCGTTTAATGTATTTTCATACTTAACTTTTCGCGCCATTGTTAGTACGTTAACTGCGTTATTTATTTCGCTTTATTTTGGACCTAAACTGATTCGCTATTTGCAAAAAATGCAAATAGGACAAACAATACGTGATGACGGCCCTGAAAGTCATTTGTCAAAATCTGGCACGCCAACCATGGGTGGCATACTAATATTAGCCTCAATAGTTATTAGCGTTTTATTATGGGCAAATCTAACAAACGTCTACGTTTGGGTTGTACTCTTTGTCGTGGTGAGCTTTGGTTTGATCGGTTTTGTAGATGATTACCGTAAAGTCATTCGAAAGGATTCCAATGGCTTAATTGCAAAGTGGAAGTACTTTTGGCAAACGGTAGCAGGTTTGGCAACGGCAATATTTTTATATCAAATATCCCATCCTGATCAAACCTTTTTATTGATCCCATTTATTAAAGACGTAATGCCACAATTGGGGATTTTTTATATCGTATTGACCTATTTCGTCATAGTTGGCACTAGTAATGCAGTTAACCTAACCGATGGTTTAGATGGCTTAGCCATAGTACCAACTATTATGGTTGCAGGCGCCTTTGCTTTATTTGCTTATGTAACCGGTAACGTGAATTTTGCAGATTATTTAAATATTCCCCACATTGCCATGACTTCAGAGCTTGTTGTTGTTTGTACCGCTATTGTTGGTGCAGGTCTTGGTTTTTTATGGTTTAACACGTATCCAGCGCAAGTGTTTATGGGCGATGTTGGCTCATTATCATTAGGGGCGGCGTTAGGTGTTATTGCCGTATTAGTCAGGCAAGAATTAGTGCTATTTATTATGGGCGGTGTATTCGTTATAGAAACCGTGTCAGTAATTTTACAGGTAGGATCATACAAAATGCGTGGTCAAAGGATATTTAGAATGGCGCCGATTCATCATCATTACGAACTAAAAGGTTGGCCAGAGCCAAGGGTTATAGTGCGTTTTTGGATTATTTCATTAATTTTAGTCTTAATTGGTTTAGCGACATTGAAGCTGAGATAGTTACGAGTAAGAAAAATAAGAAAACAATCAGAAAAAGAGAAGCAAAAGAAGAATGACATTGTTAGCAGACTTTAAACATAAACAAATACTAGTGCTAGGCGCTGGCATCACAGGCATGTCCTGTGTTCGCTACCTTAGTGCTCATGGTTTGTCTTTTGCTGTTAACGATTCTCGCATTAACCCTTTTGCTGATAACTACTCTCAAAAGCAATTTTGTGAAGAATTCCCTACTGTTAGTTTGCATTTAGGGCAATGGCAAAGTGCATTGATTGCTAATGCTGATGTTATTTTAATTAGTCCAGGTATTGATAGTACTATTGAAGAAATTGCCCAACATATCAGTGATGATTGCAGTTTGATGGGCGATGTTGAATTGTTTTGCCAAATTAACAATGAACGCGGCTTTGATGAACAAGACAAGCCTGTTGATATTCTCGCGATAACGGGGTCGAATGGTAAATCTACCGTGGTATCGCTACTTACCTACTTAGCAAAGAGCTTAGGGGTTAATGCGCAACTTGGCGGTAATATCGGTCAGCCAGTGCTAAATATATTAACAGATGAAAAAACGGGTACTAATACTTGTTCAAGTAAAGGTGTGCCTGAATTATTGATTTTAGAGTTATCCAGTTTTCAATTAGAAACCCTAACCAGCATGAAAGCCATAGCAACTAGCGTATTAAACGTTAGTGATGACCACCTCGATCGTCATCAGACTATGGGCAATTATATAAAAATCAAACAAAGCATTTATCAACAAGGTAAGTTGGCAATCACTAACCGTGATGATCTGGCAACTAGTACTCCCATTCAATCCCAGCCAATACTTTCATTCGGTAGTGATATGCCAGGGGATAATCAATTTGGAATTTCCATACATGATGGTAAAGCAAACCTAGCTTTTGGTCAGCAAAGCTTAATTGCATTAGACAAACTTCCCCTAGCAGGAATGCACAACGCACTAAATTATTTAACTGCTTTGGCGTTCGGTCATAGTGTCGGTTGGTCATTGACAGCAATGATTAATAACTTAGTGGGTTTTACGGGATTAGCGCACCGTTGCCAACGAGTTGAGAGCAAAGATAACATCATTTGGATTAATGATTCTAAAGCGACAAATGTTGGTGCAACTATCGCGGCAATTAATGGTTTAGCACAAACTCTTGCTTCACAAAGTAGCACTGTAAAAGCTGATACGAAACAACGTTTGATCCTTATTGCAGGTGGTGACGGAAAGGGGGCGGATTTTACGCCGCTAATAAAACCTTTAACGCAACATGTTAGTCAGGTCATTACGTTAGGAAAAGACGGTGACAAAATTGGTGCTTTAGTAGAAAACTCATGCAAAGTTGTTAGCTTAATTGAAGCAGTACAAGTTGCTAAAACAATTGCCAATACAGGCGATATTGTGCTGCTTTCACCTGCTTGCGCTAGTTTAGATATGTTCAAAAATTTCTCTGAGCGAGGTGAGCAGTTTATTACTGCTATCACCCAATTATCGGAGGCAAGCTAATGGTAGAATCTTGTGTAACAGTAAAAAATACAGAGCAAAAAATTAAACTGCCTTTTTTGTCTGCTCTTAGCATTGCAATTGCTGATAGTGTTTCTAAGGTTTTTGATAGCGAATCCGCTACTCAAAGCGGCATGGTTTTTGATCGTAGTCTTGTTGTTTTAGCACTTATTATGTACATGATTGGCTTGGTAATGGTAGCAAGCTCTTCTATGCCGGTGGCAGAACGTCTATTTAACAACCCTTTTCATTTTGTTATTCGTCATACTATTTACATTGTGTTGAGCTTAGGTATTGCCGGTGTTGCTTTACAAATTCCAATGGCGTGGTGGCAAAAGAACAGTAGTTATTTATTGATGTTTGGCATCTTTTTATTAGTGATTGTATTGCTAGTTGGTCGCTCTGTAAATGGTTCAACGCGATGGATTGTAATAGGGCCTATAACAGTACAAGCCGCTGAGCCGGCGAAATTATTCTTCTTTTGCTACTTGGCTGCTTACTTAGTACGTCGTCGGGATCAGGTTATGGAAGATTGGAAAGGTTTTGCTAAACCATTAATCGTTTTTGCTGTACTTGCTGGTTTATTATTAAGGCAGCCTGATTTAGGCACAATTATTGTTATGTTTGTAACTACCTTTGGCTTGCTCTTTTTAGCTGGCGCAAAACTTTGGCAGTTTATTAGCTTGGCCTCGGTAGGTGTTTTTTTATTGTCATTGTTAGCCATCTTTGAACCTTATCGTTGGCGTCGAATCACAAGTTTCTTAGATCCCTGGCAAGACCCTTTTGGCAGTGGTTATCAATTAACACAATCATTGATGGCTTATGGCCGAGGTGAAATTTTTGGTCAAGGCTTAGGGAACAGCATTCAAAAATTAGAATACTTACCGGAAGCTCATACTGATTTTGTTATGGCTGTTTTAGCGGAAGAGTTCGGTTTTATAGGTATCGCATTGATTTTGGCTCTTAGCATGATACTGGTATGTAAAGCGCTAATGTTAGGAAAAAAAGCATTAGCGAAGGAAAAGTTCTTTGAAGCTTTCTTTGCTTATGCAATAGGTATTTGGATGTGTTTTCAAGCAGCCGTAAATGTTGGAGCAAGTGCTGGCATAGTGCCAACGAAAGGCTTAACTATGCCGCTTATTAGTTATGGCGGCAGTTCTATGATCATCATGACTCTTGCCATGGTCATTTTAATTCGTATTGATCACGAACTACGCATGCAAAGTATTCAAGCAACATCATCAAAAAGAAAGGCACGAAGAGTCGGGGGCGCTAATGACTAATAATATTACTCGCACCACTCACACCGTTAATAAAGCGCCAACCTTATTGGTGATGGCCGGTGGCACCGGTGGCCATATCTTTCCTGGACTTGCTGTTGCTGAAAAATTAAAGAAAGAAGGTTGGAATATTCATTGGTTAGGCACAGCAGATCGTATGGAAGCTGATATTATTCCTGCGTATGGCTTTGAAATATCATTTATCACCATTAGTGGATTACGCAACAAGGATCTATTGGCGTGGTTAAAAATGCCATTCAAATTGATTAATTCTTTAGTGCAAGCATTGAGTGTTATAAGAAAAACCAAGCCAGATGCTGTCTTAGGCATGGGAGGGTATGCCAGTGCGCCGGGAGGTTTGGCTGCATGGTTAATGAACAAACCGCTAGTGGTGCATGAGCAAAATGCAGCAGCAGGATTAACGAATCGGTTATTAGCGCGAATTGCCACTAAAGTTTGCAGCGCTTTTCCCTATGCATTTAAAAGCAGTATTTCTGCACAAGTGGTAGGAAATCCACTAAGAGCAAGTATTGGTGAAGATACAATTGAAGATAATAAAGAAGAAATAGTCAAAAGCAGTCACAATATTTTAGTGATAGGTGGCAGTTTAGGTGCGCAAGTACTGAATCAAATTGTACCAAAAAGCTTTGCTAAATTAGTAAAGGAAACCAATAGAAACAATACCAGCAGTAATATTGACGTTTTACCCTTTAATATTTGGCATCAAACAGGTAAGGGCAAACAGCAAGGCACTATTGATACGTACAATGATGCCTACATTCAACAGAATTTGGTTAATGAACAAGTGAGGGTGACAGAGTTTATCGATGATATTGCGAGTGCGTACCAATGGGCTGATGTTGTAATTTGCCGAGCTGGAGCGTTAACGGTATCTGAATTAGCGATGGCAGCAAAACCAGCTATTTTTATCCCTTTACCACATGCTGTTGATGATCATCAGACAAAAAATGCCCAGTATTTAGTATCCCGTGGTGGTGCAGTGTTGATTAATCAACGTGACTTAACCAGTGAAGCTTTAGCTAAGCAATTATGCGAATTATTTAGTGAACCACAAATATTGAAGCAAATGGGCCAATTGGCCTTTGCCGCTGCCGATGCAGACGCAACGAATAAAGTTGCTGATATTTGTCAACAACTAGTCGCAGCGTAGAACAGAAAATGAGTAGTAATATGAGCCAAAAAGCAATGAGTAAAAATAAAATTAATGTACCTGAAATGCGTCGTGTTAAACGAATCCACTTTGTGGGTATCGGTGGAGCAGGTATGGGTGGTATTGCTGAAGTATTACTTAATGAAGGGTATCAAATATCAGGCTCTGATATTGGTGAAAATCAAGTTGTTAAACGTCTATTAGGGCTTGGCGCAACAATTACGATTGGTCATGCTAGTAACAATATTGAGGGCGCTAGTGTAATCGTGGTTTCAACTGCGATAGATCCAAATAACCCTGAGTTAATTGCAGCGAAAGAGCTACGTATTCCAATAGTACGTCGTGCAGAAATGTTAGCTGAATTAATGCGTTTTCGCCATGGTATTGCCATTGCTGGCACGCATGGAAAAACTACGACTACGAGTTTAATCGCCAGCATTTTTGCTCAAGGTCAGTTAGATCCTACTTTTGTTATTGGTGGTTTGCTTAATAGTGCAGGTACTAATGCTCGACTAGGAAGTAGCCGTTATTTAGTGGCTGAAGCAGATGAAAGTGATGCCTCATTTTTACATTTGCAACCTATGGTGTCAGTTATTACTAATATTGATGCTGATCATATGGAAACTTATCAGGGGGATTTTGAAAAATTAAAAGATACTTATATTGAGTTTTTACATAACTTGCCATTTTATGGTTTAGCTGTTGTGTGTATTGATAACCCCGTTGTACGTGAATTGTTGCCACGTATTAGTCGCCAAGTGATTACTTATGGTTTTTCAGAAGATGCAGATATTCGCGCAGCAAATTACCAACAAGATGGCGGCGTTAGTTATTTTACTGTTGAAGTGGATGGTCAACCGCCACTTGATATGAGTGTTAATTTACCAGGGCAGCATAATGTGCTTAATGCACTTGCAGGTGTTGCCGTTGCAAAAGATGAAGGTATTGATGATGAGGCTATTTGTCAGGCCTTAACAGAATTTGCCGGCATTGGTCGCCGTTTTGAGCAACTTGCAGACTTGAAAACGCCTGCAGGAGATATGGTACTAGTTGATGATTACGGACATCATCCAAGTGAAGTCAAAGCAACAATATTGGCGATGCGAACAGGCTGGCCAGATAAACGTTTAGTGATGGTGTTTCAGCCTCATCGCTATTCACGAACCCGTGATTTATATGAAGATTTTGTTGAAGTTTTATCATCAGTTGATTGTTTGTTTTTATTAGATGTTTACTCAGCTGGTGAAACACCTATTGCTACAGCAGACAGTAAAAGTTTAGCGCGCTCTATACGTCAACGCGGTCAAATTGAGCCCGTATATGTGAGTGATGTTGCTGTATTACCAGAACTACTTGCAGCACAGTTGCAAGATAACGATATGGTGATCACTCAAGGTGCTGGCAGTATTGGTAGCGTTGCGAGAGATTTATCAAACCATCCTTTGCTAGTGCAAGAAGAGGCAAAATAGATGAATGTTGCAGCAATAAAAAAAGAAGTCATTGCTGTGCTTTATGGTGGTGATTCAGCTGAGCGAGAGGTTTCACTTAACTCAGGTAAAGCCATTGCGCAAGGGCTGGAACTTGCAGGTTTCAATGTAGTGTTAATCGATACTAAAGAAACGCCATTAAGTGAGTTAGTAGCACAAAAGATTAAACGTGTCTTTATCGCTTTGCATGGCAGAGGTGGAGAAGATGGCCGTTTGCAAGGAGCGTTAGAGTATTTGGGTATCGAATATACAGGCTCTAATGTTTTAGGATCAGCGTTATCAATGGATAAGGTACGTAGTAAACAGGTGTTTAAAGCGTGCAATATACCGACGGCAGCTTTTGCAGTGGTTAACAAAAAAGATTTTGCCGAGCTTGATGTAAAAAAACTACTTAATGATTTAGGTGGGAAAGTGATGGTTAAGCCTGCTCATGAAGGTTCAAGCATTGGCATGGCTATGGCTGACTCGCCAGAAAAGTTGAATAACGCTTTGATAGAAGCGTTTGGTTTTGACGGTAATGTTTTATTAGAAGCTTGGATTGATGGCCCTGAATATACCGTAGCTATTTTAGGTGATGAAGCATTACCTGCAATTCATATGGAAACGCCACGAGAGTTTTATGACTATGAAGCAAAATATCAGTCGAAAAGTACGCAATATCATTGTCCGTGTGGTTTACCAAAACATGTAGAAGACAAAATTAAAGCATTATCACTGCAAGCGTTTAAAGCAACAGGTGCAAGTGGCTGGGGACGTGTTGATTTGATGCAAGACAGTAAAGGGAATTGGCAAATATTAGAAGTAAACACTGTACCGGGCATGACAAAAACATCACTAGTGCCTAAAGCGGCAAAAGTACATGGTTTAACGTTTAGTAAGTTAGTAGAACAAATAGTGTTTCTTTCGCTTGGGATTTGTTCAAGCAAGTTTGTAGGAGCGGCTATTAACCGTAAGTAATTATATGAGTAATAAGCAAATTACATCTGAAAATCAACGAGCATTGTCATTTGGTCTTGGCTTGGCGTTTTTCGTGTGCGTGCTTATTAGTTTGATCAGCCTTGGTTGGTGGCTAACAAAAATGTTTATTGAACAAGAGCATTCTCCGGTGAACTCGATAGTGATCACTGGAGAAATGCCATATACCCTACGAGAAGAAGTTCTCAGTGCAATGAGTGACATTGACTTAGGAAACTTCTTTCAAGTCAATGTTAACGATATTCAAGACCAAATATCTGCATTGCCGTGGGTTTATTCGGTAGCGGTAAGAAAGCAATGGCCAAATGAAGTGAAAATTTATGTTGTGGACCAAACTCCTGTCGCTTTATGGAATGGTGAATTTTTATTAAACCAGTTTGGTAAAGCATTTCAAGCAGAAAAAAAGGCGTTAAAACAAGCTTTACCTGAATTTTTTGGTCCCGAAGGAAGTGAGTTATTAGCTTTGACAAATTTTACTAATTTAAATGATTTGCTTGAGTATAGAAATTTAAGCATTGATGAATTAATACTCAGCGAACGCTTTTCATGGCAGTTAACATTAAATAACGGTGTTAGGTTAAATTTAGGGCGTGAAGAAAGAGTAAAACGCGTGCAAAGATTTATGGATGTATATCCTTTAATCAAAACTCACTTAGTAGAGCAAGAAAAGCAGAAAAATAATCACAAAAAACAGTTAAAACAAGCGGTGGATTATATTGATTTACGGTATGATACGGGATTGGCAGTGGGCTGGAAACAAGCTAATGATCTGTCATCTAACATTAACTTAAAAAAACAACAAAAATCAAGCCGCACAGTTATGTTTCAAAGTAATATGTTTCAAAGTTATATTTTTCAAAATTATATGTTTAAAAATAAGTTATCTAGAAGTAAAGCGTTACAAACAAAAGAGTTGGTCCAGAATGTCTAAAATTACAGAAAGAAATTTAGTTGTTGGACTAGATATCGGCACATCTAAAATCTCCGTCGCTGTCGGCGAAATTACCCCTGACAATCAGTTAAGTATTGTTGGTGTGGGTAATCAGCCTGCGCGAGGTATGGATAAAGGTGGTGTTAACGACTTGAATTTGGTGATTCAGTCGATTCAACGGGCCATTAACGAAGCAGAATTGATGGCTGATTGTCAAATTAGCTCAATTTATTTAGGGATTTCTGGAAAACATATCAGTTGTCAAAATGAAAATGGCATGGTGCCAATTAATGACAAAGAAGTCATTCAAGAAGATGTTGATAATGTTATTCATACTGCTCGCAGTGTACCTATTTCAGCAGAGCGCCGTATGTTGCATGTATTGCCGCAAGAATACAGCATAGATTGCCAAGATGGTATTAAAAGCCCTATTGGGATGTCTGGTGTTCGTATGGAAGCAAAAGTACATATTGTTACTTGTGCCAACGATATGGCAAAAAATTTAGTGAAATGTGTAGAACGTTGCAATTTAACTGCAGATCAACTCATTTTCTCAGCATTAGCTTCTAGTTACTCGATACTCACCGATGATGAAAAAGAATTAGGTATTTGTGTGGTAGATATGGGGGCAGGCACCATGGACATATCAATATTCACTGGTGGTGCACTTCGCCATACAGCAGTTATTCCTGTCGCTGGAAATCAAGTTACGAGTGATATTGCTAAAATTTTCCGAACGCCATTAAGCCATGCCGAAGACATTAAGGTGCAATATGCTTGTGCATTAAAGTACTTAGTGAGTATGGAAGAAAGTATTGATGTACCAAGTGTTGGTGGTCGACCTGCTCGCACCATGTCTCGACATACTTTATCAGAAGTTGTTGAACCAAGATATCATGAATTATTTGAATTAATTCAAGAGGAAGTGCGTGAAGCTGGCTTAGAAGATCAAATTGCAGCTGGTTACGTATTAACGGGTGGTACAGCAAAAATGGAAGGTGTAGAGGAGTTTGCAGAAGAAGTATTCCAAATGCCGGTACGTATTGCTTCTCCTTTAGCTGTTCAAGGCTTGAAAGAGTATGTAGATGATCCAGCTTATGCCACTGTTGTTGGCTTGTTGCACTATGGCATGCAAGCGCACGAATCTGGCTTAAAAGAAAATAATAAATCTGAAGGTGTTACTGGTTTGTGGTCACGCCTTCATTCTTGGTTTAAAGGTGAGTTTTAGTTAATACCTACCTGTGTGATGGCTAGAGGCTTATCGTTAAAACGAGCAGAGTTAAAAATAGTATTGTAGGTCAGAATTTTTCTGACAAATTTAGTAAAAAACGGAGAGAGAAAATGTTTGAATTGATGGAAGATCATAATGAAGAAGCGGTGATTAAAGTCATCGGTATTGGTGGTGGTGGCGGTAATGCTGTAGAACATATGGTATGCCAAACTATTGAAGGTGTTGAATTTACGACAGCTAACACGGATTCGCAAGCACTGCGTAATTCGTCAGCTAATGTAACTTTACAACTGGGTGTGGATGTCACTAAAGGTTTAGGTGCCGGTGCTAACCCAAATATTGGCCGTCAAGCCGCTGAAGAAGATCGAGAAACCATTATGCAAACCTTACAAGGTGCTGATATGGTTTTTATTGCCGCAGGTATGGGTGGTGGTACTGGTACTGGTGCTGCACCAGTAGTTGCTGAAATTGCAAAAGAAATGGGCATATTAACGGTTGCTGTCGTTACTAAACCATTCCCTTTTGAAGGCAAAAAGCGCATGAGCTATGCAGACCAAGGTATCGAAGCTTTAGCTAAAAGTGTTGATTCATTGATTACCATTCCAAACGAAAAATTATTGAAAGTATTAGGGCCAGGAACGAGTTTGTTAGATGCTTTTAAAGCTGCAAACAATGTTTTATTGGGTGCTGTACAAGGCATTGCTGAGCTTATTACTCGCCCAGGTTTAATCAATGTTGATTTTGCCGATGTGCGCACGGTAATGTCTGAAATGGGTACAGCAATGATGGGCTCAGGTATTGCATCAGGTGAAGATAGAGCAGAAGAAGCGGCCGAAGCTGCTATTTCAAGTCCGTTACTTGAAGATGTTGATTTAGCCGGTGCTCGCGGTATATTAGTTAACATTACTGCTGGTATGGATATCAGTATTGATGAATTTGAAACCGTTGGTAATGCAGTAAAAGCCTTCGCAAGTGAAAATGCTACCGTTGTAGTGGGTGCAGTGATTGATCCTGAAATGACAGAAGATCTTCGTGTAACGGTTGTTGCTACAGGTATTGGCGCAGAAAGTAAGCCTGATATTACCTTAGTTAATCCAGCACCTATGATTGAGCAAAGAGTGGTTGGCTCTGATTATACACCATCAGCAACACCACAAGCTGAAGTGACGGCTGAGCCAATAGCGATGACAGACAGTAATGCTCAAAAGGTTGCTCATGCAGATTTGGATAATTATCTGGATATACCAGCATTTTTGCGTAAGCAAGCAGACTAGTAACAATTTGCTCGGCTAATATTACAAATTATTACGCTCTAGTGTGGGTTGTTAGGTGTAAGCTAGAAGTTGTAAACAAGTGAAATAATTTGCAGCATCGAGACTAATGTATAATTTACGAATAAACAGTAGTTTTGAATTTATTGCATTTTTTTGTTATATTGTGCGCCCGCTGAAATAAGCGGTCTGTTCTGTATGGTTGCTTCTTTGATAAATTATCTTAGTAGATAACACATAGGCAATTGACACATAAGCAAAAACGGCAAAACGAGGCTAATATGATTAAGCAACGTACATTAAAAACAAGCGTATCAACCGTAGGTGTTGGTTTACATAAAGGTGAAAAGGTACAGGTCACTCTCCGTCCTGCACCGGCAAACACCGGCATTGTATTCCGTCGTGTTGATCTTGAACCCGTGGTTGATATTAAAGCAACCCCTGAGGCTGTTGGTGAAACAACATTGTGTACTTGTTTAGTTAATGATCAGCAAGTTAAAGTTTCTACTGTTGAACATTTATTATCAGCGGTTGCTGGCTTAGGCATTGATAATCTAATTATTGATGTCGATGCGCCTGAAATTCCGATTATGGATGGTAGCGCGCTGCCTTTCGTTTACTTAATTCAATCTGTTGGCATTGAAACACAAAATGCCGCGAAGCGATTTATCCGAATTAAGAAAGCGATACGTGTTGAAGAAGGCGATAAGTGGGCTGAATTACTTCCTTATGAAGGTTTTAGAGTCAATTTCGCTATTGAATTTAATCATCCTGTCATTGCTAATACCTGCCAAACGATGAGTATGGACTTTTCTAGTTGTTCATTTATTAAAGAAATTAGTCGTGCCCGTACTTTTGGTTTTATGAAAGATATTGAGTTTCTCCGTTCTCATAATCTTGCGTTAGGCGGTAGCTTAGAGAATGCGATCGTTCTTGATGAATATCGCATGCTCAATAAAAATGAACTTCGTTACGATGACGAGTTTGTAAAGCATAAAATTCTCGATGCCATTGGCGATCTTTATATGGGAAGCGCGAGTATTTTAGGTGAACTTAATGCGTTTAAATCAGGTCATGGCCTAAATAATATGTTACTTAGAGAAGTATTTAAGCAGCAAGACTCTTGGGAATGGGTTACTTATGAAGATGATAAGTTAGCATCTCCAATAGAATATCAAGAAGTTAATGCCTCTGCTTTTTAGAAAATATAAGCGCCAAAACCTAAATTCTAAATCTTAGGATTTAGGCGCTAGCTTCTAGCTCCAACGATCTCACCCTCTTTTATTTGCATTGGCTGCCAATTTTCTCAATTTCTCTTTTAAACCTTTGGGCGCGTTTTGTGCAATCTCTAAGAAATGATCGGCGGTGCTTGTTGACATACTTAGCACTGACCCCCTGTTATTTATAGGCTTGCTATTTTGATAAGTTTTTTGATTTGGTGTTTGCCTATGTCCTTGCGGATTTACTTTAATTTCTATTTGTGAAAATTGTCCTTGAGTTTGTATATTAAGCTCTTTACAAATAGTATTACGTTCGAATTGTAATCTTTGGCCCCAAACAGGCGATTTTACTTCAATAATCAAGGTTGTTTGCACAAAATTGGCAATATTGAACGCATCTTCTGGCAGGTCAGGGCATATTTGTCGTACAATGTCTGACAATAAGTTCAAAGAGTTGGTTTTTGATTGAATTTGTGCCAAAGTGCCTGACGTTGAATTAAAGAGCGTAGACATATCTTTGGGAGCTTTTGGTCTTCGTGCCATAGTAGTACCGCAAATGATCAACCTAAATCAAAGATTAATTAAGTTTTAAAATTAACATAAGTTAAAAAGTATTAAGAAACACCTATGAGTTTAACACTTCTGTACCGTGGAAAGAATGTAAGATTTTCAATGCGCCTAAATAAGTTGCATTGGCTTTCTGCTGTTTTGGTATTTGCTCTACTGTCAGGACTTATTGTTCACTTAATGCTCTCAACGGATGAAAAGCCAATAAATAAGGCCGATTACCTTACTAGCAAAACAATAGACTTAAATAGAAATTCCCTTGAAAATAACGCCTTAAACACAAATGAAACAGTACTTAAAAAACAGCAATTAACCGCATTGACGATAAAGTTAGCTGAGCTACAAAGTCATGTATTACGATTAAATGCCTTAGGCGAACGCTTAGCAGACAATGCTAATATTCCTGAGCAAGAATTCAATTTTGGAAAACTTCCTCCTAGTGGTGGTCCATCATCAACAACAAGTGAAAACAGTAAAAAATCTTCTGCTCAATTGCTAGTTGAAATAACACAATTAGAAAATTCATTAGATCATGAAGAAAATCAACTGCAGATGCTTGAATCTTTAACGTTAGGTCACCATATAGAGAATACACGTTATTTGTCTGGTCGACCTATTACCAAGGGTTGGTTGTCTTCGTATTTTGGCATGCGTAAAGACCCCTTTAATGGCAGACCCGCTATGCACAAAGGGATTGATTTTGCCGGTAAAGAAGATGGCAATATTATTGCTACGGCATCAGGCGTTGTGAGCTGGTCAGATGATAGATATGGTTATGGTCAGTTGATAGAAATCAATCACGGTGATGGTTTAAAAACACGCTATGGTCATAACAAAAAATTACTCGTTAGTGTTGGCGATGTAGTAACCAAAGGACAAGTAATAGCAAAAATGGGCAGTACAGGTCGCTCAACTGGGCCACATGTTCATTACGAAATATTGCACAACAATAAACAGATTAATCCGCTTAAATTTGTTTATCGCAAAGCCAAGTAACCTTTTGACAAGCTCAAGGCAAGCGGGTACTTTAAGGCTCATTCTGAGCGTACCCGGTTATCCTGAACGTATCCGGTTATCCTGAGCGTATCCGGTTATCCTGAGCGTATCCGGTTATCCTGAGCGTATCCGGTTATCCTGAGCGCGAAGCAGTCGAAGGGAGAAGTCGAAGGGAGAAGTCGAAGGGAGCAGTCGAAGGAAGAGTAAGCAGGGTGTGGCTGAAGTGTTGATATAAACATGGTCAAAAGTAATAATAATATTCATAAATAATGCAAAATAATTTTTCATTATAAATTCCACAAAATGGTTTAATAAGATGTTTGTAAAGTTGTTAACAAAAATGTTTGGTAGTCGAAACGATAGATTAATCAAACAAATGAACAAAGAAGTTAAAAAAATAAATGCGTTAGAGCCAATTCTAGAAGCACTAAGTGATGAAGAATTAAAAGCGAAAACAATTGAGTTTAAAGAACGTATAGCCAACGAAGAAACGTTAGACCAAATTCTACCTGAAACATTTGCTGTTGTGCGTGAAGCCAGTAAACGAGTTTTTGGTATGCGACATTTTGATGTGCAGATGATTGGCGGCATGGTATTAAATGACGGTAAAATTGCTGAAATGCGTACTGGTGAAGGTAAAACCCTAACGGCAACTTTACCTTCTTATTTAAACGCTTTAACAGGTAATGGTGTTCATATTATTACCGTCAATGATTACTTGGCAACTCGTGATGCTGACTGGAGTCGTCCATTATTTGAATTTTTAGGCTTAACGGTAGGCTGTAATATTGCGGGCATGTCACCGCAAAACAAACAAGCGGCATATCAAGCTGATATTACCTACGGTACTAACAACGAATTCGGCTTCGATTATTTACGCGATAACATGGTGTTTTCACCAGAAGAGCGCTCACAGAAAAAACTAACTTTTGCCATTATTGATGAAGTTGATTCAATCTTGATTGATGAAGCACGTACGCCACTTATTATTTCAGGGCAAGCCGAAGATAGTTCAGAACTATATAAAGGCATAAACACTGTTGTGCCAACGCTGGAAGTGCAAAGCGAAGAAGATAAGGATGAAGAGACGGGTCAGTCGGAAGATTTTGTTGAAGGCGACTTCACTATTGACGAAAAAGCTAAGCAAATTTATCTTACTGAACGTGGTCAAATCCGCATTGAAGAGATTATGCAAGAAAGAGGTTTGCTGCAAGAAGGTAACACTTTATTCTCAGCATCAAACATCACCTTATTACATCATGTTATGGCAGCTTTGCGCGCTCATAAATTATTCCAGAAAGATGTTGATTATATTGTAAAAGATGGTGAAATCGTCATCGTTGATGAGCACACGGGTCGTACAATGGAAGGGCGTCGTTGGTCTGAAGGTTTACACCAAGCTGTAGAAGCTAAAGAAGGTGTAAATATTCAAAATGAAAACCAAACGCTTGCGTCTATTACTTTCCAAAATTTCTTTAGAATTTATGACAAACTTTCAGGAATGACGGGTACTGCCGACACAGAAGCTTTTGAGTTCTCACATATATACGGCCTAGAAACTGTAATTATCCCTACGCATCGTCCAATGATTCGTGATGATATGGCCGATTTAATTTACTTAACCGTAGATGAAAAAATTGAAGCAGTGATAGAGGATATTAAAGATTGCGTTAAGCGCGGTCAACCAGTGCTTGTTGGTACTATCTCCATTGAAACGTCAGAATTTCTATCAAACCTTTTAAAGAAAGAAAAAATAAAGCATAAAGTATTGAATGCTAAGTTTCATGCTCAAGAAGCTGAAATTGTTGCTGATGCGGGTAAAGAAAGTGCCGTTACTATTGCTACCAATATGGCCGGTCGTGGTACCGATATTGTACTTGGTGGTAATTTAAGTGCTGCAATTGCTGATTTGTCAAAAGGAAATAAGCAACCAAGTGAAGAACAAATTGAAAAAGTAAAAGCCCAATGGAAAATTGATCATGAGCGTGTGCTTGAGCTAGGCGGGTTAAAAATTGTTGCTACTGAACGCCATGAATCGCGTCGTATTGATAATCAATTGCGTGGTCGCTCAGGCCGTCAAGGTGATGCCGGTGCAACTCGTTTTTATCTTTCAATGGAAGATTCACTAATGCGCATTTTCGCCTCAGAACGTATTTCAAATATGATGCGAAAACTAGGCATGGAACATGGTGAAGCCATTGAACACCCATGGGTAACTCGCAGTATTGAAAATGCTCAACGCAAGGTCGAAGGTCGCAACTTCGATATGCGAAAGCAACTACTAGAATATGATGATGTTGCTAATGATCAACGTGGTGTAATTTACGAACAACGTAATGAACTGCTTGATGAAGCAGAAATTGGTGAAGTGGTTGATAATATTCGAGGTGATGTTATTAACGGTGTTATTGACCAGCATATTCCGCCACAGTCATTAGTTGAAATGTGGGATGTACCAGGCTTAGAAGAACGCCTTAAAGGCGAGTTTAATACTAACTTACCTGTTGCTAAATGGCTTGATGAAGACAAAAAGTTACACGAAGAAAGCTTACGTGAAAAAATTGTTGCTGAATTCGAACAATCTTATAAAAGTAAAGAAGAAATGGTTGGCGCTGATGTACTTCGTCAATTTGAAAAAGCAGTAATGCTGCAAAGCTTAGATTCTCATTGGAAAGAACATTTAGCAGCAATGGATCATTTACGTCAAGGTATTGGTTTACGTGCTCATGCTCAGAAAAATCCTAAGCAAGAATTTAAACGAGAGTCTTTTGAGCTGTTTACAGAAATGTTAGATAATTTAAAATATGACGTTGTTGGCATTTTATCTAAAGTACAAATTCAAGCGGAATCTGATGTAGAAGCGGTGGAAGAGCAGCACAGAAAGTCTGAAGTACCAACAGAGTTTCAACACCAAAGCGCGGCAGGAATGGAAAGTAAACCAGAAGTGCCTCGTGTTGGCCGTAACGAACCATGTCCTTGTGGCTCTGGCAAGAAATATAAACAATGCCATGGGAAGTTAAGCTAGACAAGTTATGAGTAGCGAGTTGCGAAGTTCGCTACTCGCGACTATTAACCCGTAACATCTTGTACTATTCTTCGCTACTCGTAACTATTAACCCGAAGCTATTGTAATGTTCTTCGCTATTCGTAACTATTAACCCGAAGCTAATGTAATGTAATGTTCTTCGCTACTCGTAGCTATTAACTCGTAACTATTAACTATTAACTCGTAATTTTCTTATGCTCAAAACCGTTCATGTTGCTGTTGGTGTTATTGTTTCAATCAACGAGCAACAACAAACTCAATACTTCCTCACTAAACGCCTTGCTGATGCTCATCAAGGCGGGAAATGGGAATTCCCGGGTGGTAAGGTGGAAAATAACGAAAGTGTCGCTCAAGCACTTTTTAGAGAGCTTAAAGAAGAAATAGACATTGAAGTTCTGACTTGTTTACCTTTAACAACGATTAACCACACTTATGTTGGAAAAAAAGGTGTTGTAAATAAAAGCGCTGGAGAAAACCGCGCTGAAAAAGAAAGCGTAGATAAAAAAGTTTGCTTAGAGGTCTTTATTATTGACAATTATATTGGCGAGCCAAGTGCTCAAGAAGGGCAGGGACAAGGTTGGTTTTCACTTGAAGAGTTACAAAAATTGGACTTTCCCAAAGCAAATGACGCTATTATTGAAAAACTCGTAACTCGTAACATTGTTCAAAATAAACTCATCTTCCATCGCATCAAGCATTTCTTCTGTTAATGGTGTAGCACCTTGAATATTTTGACTGATTTTATGCCCTTCATCTGCCCACTCTCCTAAATCAATGAGTTGACAACGTTTACTGCAAAATGGACGAAACTCGTTACTCGTTTGCCAAATGACTTCTTTAGTACAGTTAGGGCAGGAAACTTTTAAGGTCATATATTTAAGATCGCAGGTTTTATGTTCTTGGGAGCTAATTGTAACATTATACTTTAATCGACACGACTATGTTTTAAGCTTTCTAGAGAAAGTTAACAACGCGCTAATTGAAATTTAGTCGCTTGGTTTGAATATCGGCGACCTTTTTCTTCACAGGGCAACATAAAGCGAATTGAGTATCGAAATTTATTACCGCTGATGGTTGGAAAATACTGTGCACTTTGAGCAACTTTAATACGTAAAAGTAATAAACCTTCACCGTTGTCTTGATAAAAGCCGCTTTCAGTTTCAATCGCTTCAAATCCTGTACGCTGACGAAGAAACTTTAATACTAAGGCTAAAGAGTGTTTTATGTTATTGAGAAGTGACAACCAATGTTTTATGTCTTTGCCTATATGTGTTTCAGATTGGTGCAGCCAAAACTGTAATTGAGGTAGATCAAAACTAGAGTTTCCACCTTGAATAGCAAAGCGCTGTTTTAAACTAGCAAGTAACATGTTTTCTTTTAGTTGACACCAAGTTTGGTTATTAATCTTTAGTTGACTGACTAAAGCCACAGTTTCTCTAAGGTTAGTCTCAAGGGCTGAAGTATCTATATCAGGAGCTTGCGACCATACGACTAGGTTCTGCTGTAATTTCTCCAAATCTTTAATTAAATCGCCTCTAATGTCACTTCGTTCAAGTGTATCGATGATGGCAAATAAAGCATTAAAAAAAACTTGATGATTTATGAAGATATCTGAAGCAGCACAACTATCAACTTGCTTAAACAATTGTTCAAGCTTTAAGTAATTACGAATACGCTCATTAAGCGGATGCTCATATAATATCGTTGTCATGCAAACTGCTACGGGTGCTTTAAATTCAAAATTTAATTTGTTTGGCTATATTACCCATAGATAATTGAAATGGCGAATTATTTATCGATTAATTTTTGTTCAGCGGTTAATAAATACGTCTGGTGTAACAGAATAATAGATTTTTTTAAATTTATCATTGAACAATCATCGTTATTTAACAAGTCATCAGCATGCGATTGCCTAGCCTGCCTGCTAACTTGGCTATTCATAATTGCTTGAACTTGTTCTCTAGAATTGCTATCACGTTGAGTTGTGCGTGCTATTTGTGTTGACTCTTTCACATCTATAACGAGAATACGGCTAACTAAGGAAGATAGTTTATTTTCAATCAATAATGGAGCAACAATAATACAATAAGGACTCAATGATACGGTTGCTTGCAAAACAATCTGTTCCCTTATAAGCGGATGTAACAGCGCATTTAGCCATAGTTTATCGGCATCATTACTAAATATCTTTTGACGAAGTAATGCTCTATTTAATTGGCCATCTGTTTGAATAAATTCGGCACCGAAATGTTCGCTAATTGAGCAAAGTGCAGGGCTACCTTTTGATACTACGTCACGTGCAATGATATCAGCATCAATAATATCTATACCAAGCTCAGCAAAAATGTTCGCTACTGTGGTTTTTCCACTACCAATACCGCCAGTGAGACCAATAATATAATCAGACATACTTACCTTTTCTAGAACTAATGTAGCTTAACTTATTTGAATAAGATACCAAGACCAAATTCCTTGACCCCATAATAGCGTTATCCATCCAGCGACCGCTAAATAAGGTCCAAAAGGAATAGCCTGTTCACGTTGGTGATTTTTAAATAACATCAATGAAATACCAACAACAGCACCCACCACAGAAGCCATTAAAATTAGAATTGGCAGTAGCTGCCAGCCAATCCAAGCACCAAATAAAGCAAATAGCTTGAAATCTCCATGCCCCATGCCTTCTTTGCCGGTTAATAGCTTAAATAGCCAAAATACGCTAAACAAGCTCATGTAACCAACTGCAGCACCTATTACAGCATCATTGAGCGGCACAAAAGTATCATTTATGTTCACTAGCAAGCCAAGCCATAATAGTGGCATAACAATTTGATCGGGCAACAACATATGATCAAAATCAATTAACGTTAAACAAATTAAGCCCCAAGTAAGAACCAGTAATAAAAGGGTTTCTATTGATACACCAAATTGCAGGGCAATGATTAAACTTAACAGTGCGGTTGTGACCTCAACTAAAGGATAACGAATAGAAATACTATCTTTACATTGGCTACATTTTCCTCTTAAAAGCAGCCAACTGATCACGGGAATATTTTCATAGAAACGTATTTTATGCCCACACTTTGGACAAGTTGAGTTAGGCGTAGATAAAGTGAGCGGTTCAACTTCCTCTGGTGTCGTGTCTTTAAGCTCATCGGCTAAAAACTCACGACACTCAACAGTCCATGCATTGTGCATCATTTTAGGTAAACGATAGACAACAACATTTAAAAAGCTGCCTATTATCAAAGAAAGTATTACAACAAAGGCGTAGAAAGCAGGGGAAGACTGTTGAAAAAATAGTAGGGTTTGCTCAAACATAAACAACTCATAAACTCTTGATAGAAGTTAAACATAAAAAATTAAATAACACGTCGACCTTTCGACCTTTCGACAAGCTCAAGGCAAGCGGTGAAATCCGTTCAACCTGATCGTATCCATTCACCCTGAGCGTATCCGTATCCGTTCACCTTGAGCGTATCCGTTCATCCTGAGTGTATCCATTCACCTTGAGCGTATCCGTTCACCCTGAGCGTATCCGTTCACCCTGAGTGTATCCGTTCACCCTGAGTGTATCAGTTCACCCTGAGCGTATCAGTTCACCCTGAGCGTATCCGTTAACCTTGAGCGTATCCGTTCATCCTGAGTGTATCCGTTCACCCTGAGCGCGAAGCAGTCGAAGGGAGCAGTCGAAGGGTCGAAGGGTACAGTCGAAAGGCTATACAACCATACCAATTTGGAATATAGGTAAATACATGGCAATAATCAATCCACCAATAACCACACCTAGTACAGCCATAATCATCGGCTCTAATAAGGCGGTTAAATTGTCAACGGCATTGTCTACCTCAGCCTCATAAACATTGGCGACCTTTGATAACATATCATCAACCGCGCCAGACTCTTCACCTATTGCCACCATTTGGATAACCATATCGGGGAATATACTACAGTTACGCATGGCAAGATTCATTTGCATGCCTGAGGTTACTTCGGCGCGAACTTCTAAAATGGCATCACGAAATACCGCATTACCGGCAGCGCCTGCGGCAGATTCTAGCGCATCTATCAAGGGGACACCTGCAGCAAAGGTGGTTGACAGTGTACGTGCATAACGAGCAACGGCTGCTTTTTCCAGTATATCACCAATAACTGGCAGTTTTAAAATTTGCCTATCTACTTGATCCCGTAATTTAGGACTATTACGATGGGCTCGTTTAAATAAAAAGATAAAAGCAAAAATAGAACCTAAGGCTAAATACCAATAAGCGACCATAAAATCTGAAATGCCGACAACAAAGAGTGTAAATCCAGGTAACTCAGCACCAAAGCTGGCGAAAATCTCTTGAAAAACAGGCACAACAAAAATAAGTAATATAGACGTAACAACTGCGGCAATAACCAAGACAGCAATTGGGTAAGTCATCGCCTTTTTAATTTTTGCTTTTAATGCTTCCGCTTTTTCTTTGTAAGTGGCAATGCGGTCATAAATAGTTTCTAAAGAACCTGATTGCTCACCGGAGGCAACTAAATCACAATAGAGATCATCAAAATATAGGGGATGATCACGCAAGCAGTCAGATAAAGGAATACCAGAAGAAAGTTTGTGGCCTATTTCACCTAGTAATTTTTGCATACTGCCATTATTGTGGCCTTTGCCAATCATTTCTATGGTTTGCACTAATGGGACGCCAGCGCCTAACATGGTCGCTATTTGTCTTGATATAATGGCAATGTCAGCGGGAGTAATGGCTTTATCACCGCTCATACCAAACAAAGGCTTGGCTTTTTTCTTAACCTTACTTGGCGTAATGCCTTGTTTGCGTAGCTGTGCCTTTAATTCCATAATATTATTGGCAGACAATTCACCGTTAATTTTTTTACCTTTACGATTAACACCGTGCCAAGTAAAGACATCTAGAGGCTTAATTTTGGGAGTGTTTTTTTTTGCTACTGCTGTTGCCATAGAGAGTTACCTAACTTAGTTGTTATGAAAGTTATTCTGCACTGGTGACGCGGTTAATTTCTTTAAGGCTAGTCATACCACTCATCGCCTTTTGTAAACCTGATTGTCGTAAATTGTTGAAGCCTTCTTTTTGACATTGCGTGGCAATATCTAAAGAGTTACCCCCTTCCATAATAATAGAGGATATTTTAGCACTAATCTTAATTACTTCATAAATACCGACTCGGCCTTTATAACCGCCGGTACATTGTTCGCAGCCTACAGGTTTAAATAACTTTATTTCACTTAATTTTTCTGCGGGAAAACCTTGCTCAGCCAGTTGTGTTTGTGACAGGTCCTCATGGGTTTTACATTGCGGACATAAACGCCTTGCTAAACGTTGGGCAATAATAATACTAACCGAACTGGCCACGTTGTAGGAAGGTACGCCCATATTCAATAAACGGGTTAGTGTTTCGGCGGCAGAATTAGTATGTAAAGTAGATAAAACTAAGTGACCTGTTTGCGCCGCTTTTATCGCAATTTCTGCCGTTTCTAAGTCTCGAATTTCACCAACCATTACAATATCAGGATCTTGCCGTAAAAAAGAGCGTAAGGCACTGGGGAACGTTAAGCCGGCACGGTTATTAATTTGAACTTGATTGATACCCTCAAGGTTAATTTCTACGGGATCTTCAGCGGTAGAAATATTGCGCTCTTCCGTATTTAGAATATTTAAACCGGTGTATAAAGAGACTGTCTTGCCTGAGCCAGTTGGGCCAGTAACTAAAATCATGCCTTGGGGTTGCTCTAACGCCTCCATGTAGATTTGTTTCTGCGCAGCTTCATATCCTAACATGTCGATACCTAACATGGCGCTAGACGAGTCGAGAATACGCATTACAATTTTTTCACCCCACATGGTCGGCAAGGTACTGACACGAAAATCTATGGACTTTTTCTTCGAAAGCGCCAGTTTTATTCGGCCATCTTGCGGTACACGACGCTCGGCAATGTCTAATTTTGACATAACCTTGAGGCGTGCTGACATACGAGACGATAAGGATACTGGCGGACGGGCAATTTCAGTTAGTATACCGTCAATACGAAAACGAATGCGAAAAGATTTTTCATACGGCTCAAAGTGTAAATCAGAGGCGCCTTTTTTAATCGCGTCTAATAAAATTTTATTAATAAAGACCACAATGGGGGCATCATCTTCACCCGAGCCGACATCCTCATCTTTTTTATCTTCTTTTACTTCTAATCCTGATAGCTCTTCGGAGTCAATATCGGTAATATCAAGGGCATCGCTTTCATCTTCTAATACCTTTTCAATACACGCTTGCAGCCCTAGCTCATCAGTTAGTATCAGTTCCGTGCTATAGCCAGTATTAAATTGTATTTCTTCTAACGCATCCAAATTTGTTGGGTCAGACATAGCTACAAAGAGCACTTTGCCGCGTAAAAATAACGGCAGCGCATTATGCTTTTGAATTAGCTTTTCATTACGCACCCCTTCAGGCACTAAAGTGGTATCAAAATTAGCCAGTTGAATGTAGGGGTAACCAAACTTATTTGATAAAATAGCGGCAATTTTTTTACCATCTATATTTTTATCATCAACTAAATAACGAACGAAAGGTTTGTTTTTACCAGTATAATCATTGAAAATATCGTCGACATTAGCAAGCGGCACTAAGTGCTCATTAGATAAAGCGGATAAAACGCTTGATTGCTGATGATTGCCTTTCATAA
>MAAB01029216.1_pt1 | contig 76147 bp, 66 predicted proteins | sample 1115991 | NCBI WGS metagenome assembly MAAB01 (sample SAMN04961124, study PRJNA320927) | seawater metagenome | isolation source: sample BD02T18 sea water enriched with oil for 18 days | place: USA:Gulf of Mexico | collected 2013-07-27
TCATATAGTATACAAAAAAACCAGCAAACACAGTTTTTGGCAACGTCGACCAATATTGATGACATAACACAAATTCCGCAGCATACCTTTAAATTAGGCATAAGCTATAAGCGTGATAATTATTCAATCAGTTTATTTGATAGCTATAGTTCGAAATATCCTCGCAATGAACTTGATTCAAGTGCTGATGTTAATGAGCAAGCTGGCGATGATCATAATGTCAGCTTGAATATTCTGTGGAGCTTTGCACAGCAATATGATGGTTTATCACTTTCTTTGTATATTAATAACCTACTTGATGAAGATCTCTACGTGAAGCAATTTGAGACAACATCAAGCTCTATCAATAGTTATCCTCACGAAACATCAAGAGCAGCCTATGTCACACTAACTTATCAATTTTAAAGTCATTAGAATTATACATGTAATGAGATTAAGTTTACCGATGATTAACCCCAATCAAGTAGCCTATTTTGCCCTTCGATTTTAAGTATTTCAGTGATGTCTTGTGACATTTCAATAACGCCTTTGTAATTGTTTTCTTTATCTCTAATGGCAAAATAACGGATATGAATTTTACGGTCTTTAAAGTTTATCCAAAATTGGGCTTTATCTTGAGTGCCTTTTTTAAATTCTTCTAATATTTGTAAAACAGTATCAACCGATTTAGGCGGGTGGCAAAATTTCACTTCTCGACCAATAACACCTGCTGAGCGTGTAAATACTCTATTTTCGCCACGATTATAAAAAATAACGCGGTCATTTTCATCGACATAAGTAAGATCAACCGGCATAAATTGCAACATTAAATTAAGCTGCTCACCAGTCATGTAACCTTCATCTAAATGAATGCGGTCCTCTGTTGAAAAAGGCAGTCTTTTCTTTCGGCGATCTTCTCCTGGATGAACATATTCAACTGGCGGATAGGGCGTCGGCTCTTCGTTTAGCATCCAGCCTATTTCAACGTCACCTTCACGCATTTCTTTCCATTCATCTTCGTTAAGTAACTCTAGTGCACTAGGGAATAAACGGACTTCTTCTATGTGCATTAAGCCTTGTAAATCATCAATAATTTCATAAACAAGACCTTCAATTGAAGCAAACTCTTTAGTATCAATGCATTTTCTTAAGGATCTAAAGCTGTCTCTAATTTTATCATGAAAGGCCCACATTCCTTGGCTTGGACCTGTCCAGCCATGTTTTTCTAAATAAGGAAATAACTGGTTCTCCTTACGTGCAAAACGTTTTTCTATTTCAGATAGTTGATTGAAAATATTAAAAAAGGTTTCAAAGTCGCTGTTGATTTCAGTATTGACTAATTGTTGTAGTAAAGAGCGAATAAAAACATTTTCTTCAAAATAAACTTTTACTGGATGGCCGTCACTAAGCTTGACAGCATATTGGGGAATTGCATTCATTGGTTTGTAAATTTGCTTCAAGTATTCAGGGTAGTTATTCTCTAGCAAAAGCGCTAATAGCGCATTGTGTTAGATCATTAATTTAGTCGATTGTTATTTCATTCTTGCTTGTTTTGGTTGAAGCAAAGGCTAAGCGCTTCGACAGAAAATAAGATATTTTTTGCTAAAACACTTCCAAGTTTAGACGATACGTTAGATAGTTTGATTAATAGCTACTTTTAAGCATTACTTTGACTATGATGGGCAAGCATGTTCACTGAATATATTTTACTCTCTGGAGGGAGAAAGCGTAATGATTTTTTTTAACGTTCTAAATCGTCATTTTTCTATAATGAAAAACCTAATGATAATAGTGATATTAATAGGTTTTTCAAGTGTTTCACAGGCAAAAGAGAGTGAACAAAGACCTAGAGCGCGCGATTTAGGTTTAGTTGTAGGTACCATGAAAACAGGAACTTATAATGCGATAACTGACGTTAAAGGGGTTCTAGTTGGTCATTCAACTGTTATTAAAGAACCTAATATTCACACCGGTGTCACTGCAATCATTCCTGCACCAGGAAATTTATATAAAAACCCTATTCCAGCTTGGGTATACGTTGGCAACGGGTATGGAAAGTCGGTAGGGATTAGCCAACTGCAAGAGTTTGGTGAACTAGAAACACCAATTTTGTTAACATGCACACTTTGTGTTTGGTCTGCTGCTGATGCGATGGTCGACTACTTATTGGAGATGCCAGGAGAGAGTCAGCACACTATTAACCCAATTGTGGGGGAAACCAATGACAGCATTGTAAGTGATATGTGGCAACATCCTGTAAAGCCAAAACATGTTAGAGAAGCTTTGCAGACAGCTAAAAGTGGCTTAGTTCAAGAGGGGAGTGTTGGTGCAGGAACTGGCACTCAAACGTATCATTGGAAAGGTGGCATTGGTACAAGTTCAAGAGTTTTACCTCAATCATTAGGGGGATTCACCGTTGGCGTTTTGGTACAAAGTAACCTTTTAGCTGGGGCAACACTTACAATGAATGGCGCGCCAGTTGGTCGAGAATTAGGAAAATATGCCTATAAATCAGAACTCGAGTCCGACAAAAAAAATGAAGAAAAAGTTCGAGGTGGCTCTATCATGATTGTTGTCGCAACCGATGCACCTTTAGACTCAAGAAATTTAGATAGACTAGCAAGAAGAGCAATGATGGGGTTAGCTAAAACAGGCTCTGTTGCTGAAAATGATTCAGGTGATTATGTTATTGCTTTTTCGACATCGCCGAAAGTTCGAAGAGTACGTATAAGTGAGGAACCACGGGCAACTGAATCGTTATTACCTTCTTCTATGTCTCCACTTTTTACCGCTGTCGTGGAGGCAACAGAAGAAGCTATATACAATGCATTACTTAAAGCAACAACAGTTGAAGGACGTGGTAATACACTAAAGGCTTTACCAATTGATAAAACAGTTGAAATACTAAAAAAATATCAAGTACTTGATTGGAATAAGACTTTACCGCCGGGGAGAAAATAGACATTGTTGGTATTTGAAGAAGAAGGGAGTTGTAGACATTCAAACAGTTTTAGTACTTGAATTAGTAGTGTGATGACATATTACTATTTATGTAGTCACAAAGCCCATTATCAATTATTATTCTTACAAAAGGCAAAGCCAAAGTGGTTTGCCTTTTTTTTCAAATATAAAATTCTAATCTTTTCAATTATTTTAAGCAGATCTTTATGCGTTTACTCAAATCAACTATTCATCCAGACATTACTGATATCTCTGCGAAACGTTTTACCCGAAAAGCAACCCGAGCCATTGTGCTCAACGGGGAGAGTATTCTTTTACTTTATACTAAGCGTTATCACGATTACAGTTTACCTGGTGGAGGAATCGATGAAGGTGAGAGTAATATTAACGGTCTTATTCGTGAGTTAAAAGAAGAAACGGGTGCGCATAATGTACAAAATATTCAAGAGTTCGGTGTCTATGAAGAATGTAGACCATGGCATAAAAGTGGTTTTGATATCGTTCATATGCTGTCTTATTGTTATGTGTGCACAATAGATGATGTGTTACTCGATCCAGAGCTTGAGTTGCATGAAATAGACAATGGAATGCATCCTATTTGGATGAACATTCACCAAGCCATAAGTCATAATGAGCACACCATTGCAGTAAGTGAAAAGAAAGGGCTCTCTATTGAACGTGAAACATTTTTATTAAAACTCATTGTTAGTGAGCTTTTGAATAAATGTGAAGAAGTTTAACTTCACTTATTTAAGTCTAATGGTATAAGTACTTGCTGTATTTCTTTATAATTATTGATAGTCAGCTTATGGATAATTTTATTTCAAATGAATCACCTTCAACGCTCCTTAATGTTAACTGAAGCTACCAATAATTTGCTCAGTAAGTGTGATTTACCCGCTTCATTGACCATAGAACAATGTGCTTCCTTATCAGCGATGAGTATGACAACATTTCGCCGTAAACTTGCCCAAGAAGAAACCAGTTATAAACTCATTCAAAGTAAGTTTTTAAATGAGTTGTGTGTTAAAGCGCTATTAACAAAGCATATTAGAATTGATGAATTGGCCCTCAAGCTTGGCTATTCTGAAAGAGCAACTTTTGAGCGGGCATTTCGTAAAAAATTCGGTGTAACTCCTTCGCAGTTTCGTGAGTTGTCTTTGGTTGACAATGAGCATAGTAGTCATAAAAAACTAATAGAAATTGCAGAGAATATGCCACCTATGTCTGGTAGTTGCAGGCAATTGCTTGATGAAAAAGAACAGGGTAATCTTGATTTACACCGCGTTGTTGAAATTGTTAGTAAAGACGCTATTTTTTCTGCTCGTATTATGGGACATGCCAGTAAAGCCATTTATGGTAAAACGCCGAAAAATATTCTTGAAGCCGTTAGTCGAAACTTAGGTATTGGCACTGTCGTTAATTTTGCCATCGTTTATGCTATGAAAGATTCACTACAAGATCATGTTGAACAAGTCGTTATTGATCAATATAGCGAAGCATTTTTACTTGCGCCAAAGCTTTTTCAACGAATACGTAAATCTTTAGTTTCAGATATTAAGTTTGACATTGCATTAACAGAGCAAGTGCTGGTGTTTGCATTACTGGGCGTGTTTTTGCTTAGCCATAAAAGTGCTTATAAACACAAATTAATGTTGTACTCTTTACAGGGGATAGATGATCTGCATTCCCTAAATCATCATATTAAAGAATCAATGGGGATTAGTGTCTATTCGTCATCATCACTGATGTTATCGTTATGGCATATTGATGCCAATCTGGTTAAGCAACTTAATCATTTGGAAAAAGTTAGCCAGTTACAAGCGAAGAGTAGCGAGCAAGATGAATTGGTTTTATTTATGCTGTCGTGTTTGTATTTTTCTGCAGCTAGGCATGCCGATTTTAGTGTATTAGAGCAAAAAGCAGCATTGCTAAATATTAATGGTTTTGCTGAAATTAAAGCACAATTACTTTATTCATAATGCTATGTTCATCATACTAGGTTAGCGGTATTATGAACTCTCTCAGTCGTTAGTAAATGGGGGCTCGCTATTGACTGAGAAAGTCATAAAAACTTGCTAAATCTAAGTGTGTATATGTTAAACGTTACTCGTAACAAGTAATTAACGTACGTAAACATATAATCATTGCTTAAATGATTTAGTAACATGTGGTTTAGTATACGTAGCTTAAAAATTGAAAATATGGCTAAACTGTCCAATTTTCTATAATCGGGAATTAATCAACGTAGATTTTTTGATTAAGATAAAATTATTTTAAATAATGTTGAGATTTATTGAATGATCAATATCTCGTCAGTTAAAATTTGTCAAAGGATTTTTATTAAGGATGTTTGAACAATGAAAAAATTTGTAATATTTACGGCTCTTTTATTATTAATAGCTGGCGGAGCTTTTCTGTTTTTAAGTGGTGACGCAATTAATGCTTTGATTAAAAAGCAGATAGAAGAAGTCGGTTCAAAAGTTACGCAGCAGTCTGTAACCGTTGCCAAGGTAGATATGAAGCTTTTAAAAGGGGCTGGTACTATCAAGGGGGTAGTTTTAGCTAACCCATCAAAATACAGTGCGCCATCGGCATTTTCGCTAAATGAAGTGACTTTAGATATTAATCTTAAAAGTTTAGCTACAGATCTTATTATTATTGATCAAATTGTCATTGATAAACCTCAAGCCGTTGTTGAATTTAACGAAAGTGGTAGTGCGAATATCAAAGATATTCTTGATGCTATTAAAAGAAATATCACTAGTAATAGTGGTTCTCAACCTGAGCAAGAAAGTACAACGGGTAAAGCTGATCCTATTATTAGAGTAAACAAGTTTGTACTGGCAGGTGTCGCATTAACTGTTGATTTAACCAAGTTAGGTAATAAGCCCCATCAAGCTACATTAGCGGATATTAACTTAACTAATATTGGTGGCGAAGCGGGCATGCCAGCAAGCAAGTTAGGTGCAGAATTGGTAAAACAAGCATTATCATCAATCTGGAAACAAGCTAAAAAAGAACAAACCAAAATTTTAAAAGACCAAGTTGAAGATGAGGTAAAAGACAAGATCAAAGAAAAGTTGGGAGGCTTACTTGATAAGTTTACCGGTTAAAGCCTCAGAGATTAACAGGGGTTTATAGAGTTAAACCGTTCACCTAGGTGAGCGGTTTTTTTATTCTAAATACCATGTCAGTTATTAAAAATCTTTTGGTATCGTAATTGTTAAAATTTATAAAACAATGGCCACATGAATAAAGATATATGTGACCATTGGATTTAACATTTATAATGTGGTTAACGGCTTAGTTCTTTGATTTTACTTTTAGAAAAAACGTTATATAAAACTGGCAAAACAAAGAGTGTTAGTAATGTTGCCGTAACTAAACCACCAACAATAACACTGGCAAGTGGTCGTTGTATTTCAGCGCCAACACCATTTGACATCAGCATTGGTATTAGGCCTAATGCCGAAGTAATAGCCGTCATCAATACCGGGCGTAAACGTGATACTGCGCCATCAAAAACTGCTTTTGAAGTGTCAACACCATCTTTAACCAGTTGATTAATACTCTCTACCATGACTACGCCATTGAGAACAGCGACACCAAATAAGGTGATAAAACCGACCGAGCTTGGCACTGATAAATATTGCCCTGAAATATAGAGTGAGAAAATACCGCCAATAACTGCCAAAGGCACATTAACTAAAATAAGCATCGCTTGACCGACAGAGCCAAAGGCAAAATAAAGTAATAAAGCAATTAACGCCAGTGATAAAGGCACGACTACAGAGAGTCGTTGCTGTGCGCGTTGTTGGTTTTCAAACTGACCACCAATAACCACAGAGTAACCTGCGGGCAAGTCCACTTTGCTGTCAATCGTTTTTCTAATGTCGTTAACCACACTTCCCATATCTCGACCCTGTACATTGGCTTGAATAACCACACGTCTTTGCACGTCATCACGACGTACTTGTGGCGGGCCTGATTCAAAGGTAACCGTGGCGATATCGCCAAGGCGCACCCAAGCACCAGTGGGTGATTGTAATCTCAGGTCTGCGATAGCTTCTTGGTCATCACGATACTTTTCTTCAATACGGACATATATATCGTACCTTTCGTTACCATTGATAATTTGGCCAGCACTAACCCCGCCAATACCATCTTTAACAACGGCCATAACATCATCAACCGACAAGCCAAAACGTGAAAGCTGTTGTCTTTTCGGTTTGATCACCAGTTGTGCTTCGCCAGCAATTTGCTCTAAGGCAACATCTCTAGTACCTTCAATATCCTTAATGGCGGCTTCAATTTCTTGACCTTTACTCGCGAGCATAGCTAATTCAGGACCAAAAAGCTTAATCGCAAGTTGCGCTTTAACCCCAGAAAGTAACTCATCAACGCGCGTAGCAATCGGCTGTGAAAAGTTAAGTAATAAGCCAGGGAACTGTTCGAGTTTTTCTTCCATTAAAGCTTGTAATTGATAACGGTTATTTGCACTGCTCCATTGTGATACGGGTTTTAATCCAATGTATATTTCAATATTATTGACCGGCTCAGGATCTCCGCCGATTTCAGCTCGACCAATGCGGCTTAGGGTGTACTCTACTTCAGGAAATTCCATTAGCTTTGCTTCAAGAATGGGGGCCACCGACAAGGCGGTTTCCAAACTTGATGAAGGCGCTAACGTCGCTCTTAGGTTAATCGTGCCTTCTTCCAGCTCTGGTACAAATTCGGTACCAATTTGTGGAACTAAAGAGGCAGCACTAACAAACAATATCATTGATGCAAAAATGACTACTTTTGTGTTTTTTATTGCCGTTTTAAGTCCTTTGCGATAAAGCTTGTCTAATGGCTTTAAGACAAAACTCTCTTTTTCTTTAACGCCATTTTTAAATATAAAAGTCGCTAAAGCGGGAACGACAAATAATGCCACTAAAATAGCTGAAATAACCGCTAAAATAATACTGATAGCCATCGGTTGAAACAGTTTTGCTTCAACCCCTTCAAAACTAAATAGCGGCATAAAGACCACTAAAATAATTGAAGCAGCAAAAAACACGGGTCGCGCGACTTCTTTACCGGCTTCTTTTAATCGTAAGGGGATATCCGTTTCATCGTTTTCAACATTATGTGGGTCAAGTATATCTTCATTAGTATCTGCGTCTGCGTTTCTCTTTTGTGCCTTTTTATAATGAGTTGAACCAGGTCTATTGAGATGTTTAACCATGTTTTCAACCATCACTACCGAACCATCAACCAGCATACCAATAGCAACCGCAATACCACCTAACGACATTAAGTTAGCGGATAAACCTATCCAAGACATCACCATTAAGGCAATAGCGATAGAAATAGGAATTGAAATGAGTACTAAAAACGTTGCGCGCAAGTTCATTAAAAACAGTGCCAGCACTATGGCAATGAAAATAAATGCTAAGGCTAATGCTTTAACTACAGTATCAACCGCTTTAGTAATTAAATCCGCTTGGTCATAAAATGGCTCAAAACGAACGCCTTCGGGCAATGCTTGGTTGATCATGGGAATACGTGCACTAATACCATCAATTGTCGCTTTGGTATTCGCACCCATGCGTTTTAAGACAATGCCTGAAACCACTTCACCTAAGTTTTCAATGTTACCTTGCGCGTCTCTGCGCGTCATAGTAACCGCGCCTTGGCGAATTTCACTGCCCAGTGAAACTTTAGCGATATCGTCAATAGTTACCACAGTACCGGCAACTGTTTTCACCGGTACTTGTCTAATATCAGCCAAACCTGCTTCGCCACTATCAAACCAACCCGTACCGCGAATTACTAATTGCTCTTGCCCTCGATTCATGTACCAACCACCAACATTGGCATTATTGTTATCGAGTGCGGCAACAATATCGTCTTGCGTTAACTGATATGACAATAATTTACTTGGTTCTATGTTTACCTGATACTGCCTAACATTACCGCCAAAAGACAATACATCGGTTACGCCATCTACCGGCATAACCAATAACTTCACTATCCAGTCGTTCAAACTTCTTAAGGTCATAGAGTCATAGCCCGAATCTTTGTCAGCAATTAACAAATACTGAAAAATTTGACCCAAGCCAGACGTATTAGGTCCCATTGCGGGTGTACCTACACCTTGGGGGATTAATTCCTTCGCTGCTTGCAAACGTTCAAATACCAGTTGGCGTGCAAAGTAGATGTCTGTACCTTCTTTAAATACCACAGTAACGCCCGACAAACCTGTTTTTGAAATTGAACGTACTTGCTCTACATTAGGTAGCGCATACATTACTGCTTCGATAGGATAAGTAATTAGCTGCTCAACTTCTTCGGCTGCTAAGCCAGGTGCTTCGGTATTGACTGCCACCTGAACATTAGTTACGTCAGGAAAAGCATCTAAATTTAACTTTGGGATCACCATTATAGCTGCTGCCATAATGGCGATAAGTGCGATGACCACCAATAGTCGATTATTGATCGACCAATCAATCATTTTATTAAACATAATCTTATTCCTACTCTAGTGGCCGTGCGGATCAAATCCGCCTTTTGCTATCTCAGAAGCAACAAAGAATGCACCTTTGGTTACCACTCGCGTACTAGGGACAATACCGATAATTTGACGGTAATGACCTAAAGGTTGACCGAGTTCAACTTCAACGGCTTTAAACTCACCGGGGTGATCTTCAACAAATACTGTCCAATCACCATCAGCGCCACGCATTAGAGCCGTCTCTGGCACCGCTATTACCGGGGTTTGGGTATCAAACTGAAAGTTAACATTAACGAACATGCCGGAATGTAACGTGTCATCTTTATTTTCAACGGACAAACGAACAATTCGGGTACGGGTAACTGGATCGATGGTGTGTGCTTCTTGGATTACTTTAGCGAAATGTACTTGGCCAGCAAACTCAATTTTAGCTATGGTTCCTACGGGTAGGTTAAGTTTCTTATTAGGCGAAACGCGCGCTTCTACCCATAAATCTTCTTCATTTGCCAATACCATAATTTTATCGCCCGGCGTAACTCGCTGTCCTTGTGAAAAATCATCACTTAATACTGCGCCTGATCGTTTAGCCACCAAGGTATACTCACCAAGATTAGATGAATTATTTTTAACAATATCTTCAATGGCTGCTTTCGTTAAGCCAAATGCCGTCAACCGACCATAGGCCGAGATATAATCAGTTTCACTGGCTAATAAACGGCTTTCACTAACAGTACCAAGCCCTAATTTTTTAGTTCGCTGCCACTCACTATAAGCAACACGATACTGTGCTTGTGCTTCTGCCATTGACTCACTAAATAAAGTCACCAAAGCTTGGCCTTTTTCGACATGCTCACCCAAAATGGCATGACGACTGATCACTACTGACTCAGTACGTGGCGAGACAATATAACTGGTGTAACCGTTCGCTTTTATTTCACCGGGGGCATAAACGCTTTTAGCGAAAATCTTTGGCATTAAAGTAGACACTTTGATATTGGCTAATGCCATTTTTTCGCCACTAAACGTTATGCCTTCTTCATGTTCTTCAGTTGAGTTACTCTTTTCATCGCCGTGACCATGTGAGTCGTCATCACCAGTTTTTAATGTGGCAACCTTCGCGTCATGGTTATGCTTTTTCTCAGCCGTATCGGTAGTTGCCAGTGTCGCCGTAGACAACACAGTTAAAACACAAAGCACACTACCGAGTGTGATTGATTTTATTTGTTTAACGATTGCATTTTTCATCATAATTTCCAATTTTTGTAACAATGTCCTCTGTTTACCATGCTTTATTAGCATAAAGAGTAACAGAGGTGATTAGTTTAGCGGGTTAGCTTAATTGCATGGTGGCCGAACTTATTTGTCCGACACTTAATAACCACGCCACTTCACTTAGCTTGAACTGAGTGTGTAGATCAATACCCGCATATAAGCCCGTAACTCGCTGTTGTAAGGCAAGTAAATAATCTCCGGTGATCAATTCGGGGTTATAGAGTGGAAGCTTACAGCTTTGAGTTCTTGAAAATACCGCATTCATCGACTCGCTAGCGGCAACTATATCGGGGTGTTTATTTATTTGAGTCTTAAGCCACGTACTTGATAAGTAATTACGTTCATACGTAAAATTATTGACCGACAAAGTCATAGACATAACTGCGCACAAAGCTATGACAGTAGTTTTTACTGGGAAAAAATTCATGATTATCTCTTAATTTAAAAATAAAACGTGCAACAAAACAGAAAAAATGTTTATAAAGACTTTAATTCAGGGGGGAATTTGTTACGGAATAATGTAATTAAATTAAGCGATTGGAGGTCGGGTTAGCTCTTCGATAAAGCTTTTATCTAAATGAGCGGTATAAAAATATTGGTTGATGCTTAGAAAATCAGGCGTTGCAATAGACGTTTTTTTACTTGAAAACCATTGTGTGTGCGAACCTTGGCAATGGCCACAATGATGACAATCTTTAATACTATGATCATCTTTCGAAGAGTCTTCAAAAAGTTCAGCATTATCAACATCATGTGAATGTTCTGTTTGAATATGTTGAGTATCAACTTGATGGGCTTTGTCTGAATTAGCCATAGCAACAAACGACTGCAATGCAATCGATAGTACTAATAATAAGCCAACCCAAGTGTTTTTCATCTGCTTTATACTTCCCTAAACTGACTAACATTCGAAATGCGTATGCTAGTCTAAGAGTTTGTTCTAGTCAATACTTACGCTATTGATAGGTTACATTACCTCTACTTTAGAAAAGAAAAAATAGATGGGAGTCTGATAAAAACTAAACTGCATTTAAGGTTGGAATGACTAAGGTTTCTCTTTTAAGTAGACGTTCAGCCACTATTGCAGGTACTTGATAAAACTCTTTAACGTATTCTTTTGCATTTAAATGCGCTTGTATTCGTTTTTTTACTTTACAAGGATTGCTGCATTGTAGAGAGAAAACAAGGGTATAATCACCAGGGGTTTTGGCTGAAAGTGACTTTACATATTCTTGGGGATCCTCAGGAGTACACCCTATTCTAATCACGTCTGAGAAAAATGAATGGGTCATAACATAAACATTACCAACTAAAGCTTTTTTATTTTCTTTTTGTGAATTTTTCATCCTAAGGTGTATTCTCCTACATGTAAAATAACACTAAATCTCGTGTATTTTTATAAATTTAGCCAATAATGATTCTTCACTTTCAACGTGTTCAGGATCAGGCTTTACACAATCTATTGGGCAAACACTCACGCAAGTTGGTTTGTCATAATGGCCTATGCATTCAGTGCACTTGTCGGGATCAATTTCATATATGTGCTCACCTAAAGTGATTGCCTCATTGGGGCACTCTGGATCACACATATCACAGTTTATGCAACTGTCTTCAATAAATAAAGCCAAGCCTATTTATCTGCTTGATTTTGTGCAAATGGGTGTCGAGTATTACCGCCGTCAGTTAAGTAACGCATAATAATACCAAATTCTAAATTTAAATTTGTGTCTAATTCTATTTCGACTTTATGACCAGAGCCTTTTGCATCGGTTATCTCTTCACCGGTTTTACTGTGAATCATTTTAGTTAATGTGAAGCTAACATTACCGCTTGGTGTCATTAATTCTAATTTGTCGCCAACAAGGAATTTGTTTTTTACGTCAATTTTGATTAAACCAGACTCTTCATTTCTTTCTAATACTTCGCCAACAAATTGTTGAGTATCACTTTTTGAATAACCGTAATCATAGTTTTGGGTATCTGAAGGGCGATGACGTTTTAAAAACCCTTCGGTATAACCTCGATGAGCTAAATGTTCTAGATCAGTATTTAAATTAGGATTAAAAGCTTTGTCTGATATTGCATCATTAATCGCTTGATTATAAACTTGGGCAGTACGGGCACAGTAGTAAAAAGACTTTGTTCTACCTTCAATTTTTAGTGAATGTACGCCCATTTTTACCAAGCGATCTACATGTTCAACAGCACGCAAATCTTTTGAATTCATGATGTATGTGCCGTGCTCATCTTCAAATGCTGGCATATATTCACCAGGACGCCCTTGTTCTTGAAGTAAAATCACATCGTCTATTGGCTGATTACCCGTTAAAGAGCTAGGTTGAGAACTTTCCGGGTTAATAATATTTGTATCAGGTATATATATTTCTGGTGTTGAACTTGCTGGGTTGACAGCAATAATATCACCAGTTTCAGTCTCTTTGGCTTCATGGGTATCATATTTCCAACGACATGAATTAGTGCAAGTACCTTGGTTTGGATCTCGTTTGTTAATGTATCCAGATAACAAGCAACGGCCAGAGTATGCCATGCATAAAGCGCCATGAACAAATACTTCAAGCTCCATCTCTGGGCAATGCATGCGAATATCTTCAATTTCATCAAGAGAGAGTTCTCGTGACAAAATAACTCGTTCAACACCTTGTTGTTGCCAAAACTTAACGGTAGCCCAATTTACCGCATTAGCTTGTACTGATAAATGAATAGACATGTCAGGAAAATTTTCACGCACCATCATGATTAAACCAGGGTCAGACATAATTAAGGCGTCTGGTTTCATCGCAATAACGGGAGTAATGTCTTTTAAAAAAGTCTTTAATTTACCGTTGTGGGGAGCAATGTTGTTCACTAAATAGAATTTCTTTCCTAAAGTATGAGCTTCATCTATACCTATCTTTATGTTTTCTAAAGAAAATTCATTATTACGGACTCGAAGAGAATAGCGAGGTTGTCCAGCATAAACAGCATCAGCGCCATACGCAAAGGCATATCGCATGTTTTTTAGACTACCAGCGGGTGAGAGCAATTCGGGTTTTAACATAAAGTTTATCTATTAAGTTGTTTTTGTAAACAAAGCGTATCAGGACGCGCATTATAAGAAAAAGTGCAGGGTTGGGCAATCTAAACTAATGATAAATTTTAGACCTTAGCAATGATAAATTTGGACTTTTGAACTTGCTTGGATAATAACGAGTTGTAGGGAAAACAACCGCAAAAATTATATTCTTGTACAAGATTGAAAAACATTGAAAAAAAACCTTATGTAAGCAAAATCTGTGCTACTTTTAAGATGTAGATATAAAAATAACGGGGAATTATATGGCTACTGAAAATGCTTTGTATACGATTTTAACGGAAAAAATAAAGCAGGGTGTTTTAGTTTTACCAACGCTGCCAGAAGTTGCACTAAAAGTAAGACAAGCTGCAGATGATCCAGATGTTAATTTGGGGAAAATGGGTGAGATTATCGGACAAGATCCGGCTTTATCTTTAGGTATGATAAAAGTTGCTAATAGCGCGTTACTGGGTAGAACAATTAAGGTTGAAGGCGTATCTCAAGCAGTAACTCGAATTGGTTTACGTCAAATAAAAAGTATTGCAACAGCCATGGCACTTGAGCAAGTGTTTGTTTCTGAAAATGATATTGTCGCTATGTATATGAAAAAGTCATGGAAAAAAACAATAGATATAGCATCAGTAGCAATTAGCTTAATGGGTGTATATCTTGAAAATAACAAGCACACGCCATTTAGTTTAGACACAATTACGTTAGCATCTTTAATACATAATATTGGGGTGTTACCTATTTTAACCGAAGCAGAACAACATCCAGATATTTTTGCTAACCCTACATTTTTGCAACAAGCTATCATTAAATTATCAGGTAAAATTGGAGGAACAATAACACGTGAATGGGGCTTTTCAGATGAGTTAACTGTACTGGCTGAAAGTTGGAGTGATTTAACTATTTTACCTAAAGAAGCTCATTATCTAGACTTTATTCGAGCTGGTGCTATTTATCACAATATATTTAAAAATGAATCAACCCAAGAGGTATTATTAAATAGTTATGTAAGCAAAGGTATTTTACCTGATGCAGACTTCATGCAGTCTGATGATTTTAAAGCGAGATGTTCGGACGTTAAATCCATGTTTACTTAACCTGTACTTTATCTAAGAGATGGTTGTGTCATTGAAACATTTAAATTAAGCAGAGTTGCAGTAACTTACTTATCCCTATTAAATAGAGCATTGTCTATGAAAGCAGCTTTTTAGCTGTTTTTTTTGTGCCTAAACTTAGGATAGTGAAAAAAGACCCTAATTAAAGATGTTAACAGCAAAATAAAACTGTAATATTTGTAGCACAAAAATTATTCAATTAAATGCTTTATTTTTATGCGCTTACTTTCTTTTTTTATCTTTTTAATTGGCATGCTTACTAACCATTTATTATATGCTGAATCACGTCCGAAAATAGGTTTAGTACTTAGCGGTGGAGGAGCTAAAGGTGCGGCTCATATTGGTGTGCTTAAAGTTATTGAAAAAAACAATATTCCCATTGATTATGTGGTTGGCACGAGTATTGGTGCTTATGTTGGTGGTTTATATGCTTTAGGTTATAGCGCCGATGAGATTGAAGTAATCATGTTGAATTTATCATGGGAAGATAGTTATTCAGATTTTATTCCTCGAGAATTGTTATCATTTGAAAATAAGAAACGAAGAGATCAATATAATATTTCTTTGCGATTAGGTCTGAGTGATGGGCAATTAAAGTCGCCTAGTGGTTTATTGTTAGGCCAGTCTGCCGCTAGTTTGCTTAAATTATCGACTGATGTGGTTGCTATATTTGACAGCTTTGACCATTTAGCTATTCCATATCGCGCTATTGCTTCTGATTTAGCCACAGCAAAAGCAGTTGTTATTGATAAGGGAAGTATAACCAAAGCTATGCGGGCATCAGCAGCAGTGCCAGGAGTTGTAGAGCCTGTGAAAGTTGATGGAAAGTTACTCGTTGATGGTGGCATTGCTAATAATATGCCTATTGATGTGGTTAAAGCTATGGGAGCCAATATTGTTATAGCGGTAGATATTGGATCACCCTTACTATCAAAGGAAAATATTAATAATACGCTTGACGTATTTAATCAGTTATCAACAATTATAACGAATAACACCACCCTGGCTCAAAAAAAATATTTATCTACATCGGATATATTAATTCGGCCAAATATTGAAGGCTTAAGCACAACCGACTTTTCAATAATGGAACAAGCACTTGAGCTAGGAAGAGAAGCGGCTTTGCTTGCAGAACAAAAACTAATGCAGTTAAGCATTAACGAACAAGAATACACTCTTTATCAGCAGAGAAAACAACAACAAAGTTTAACGTGGTTCAATGCTTTTACCCGGCCAATAATTGCTATTGAGTATAAAAATCATTCAAATGTTAGCACTTCTGTAATTAAAGAAAAATTTGCATTAGAAATTGGTGATGTAGTGAGTAAAGAGCAACTACAAGCCGCTATTGTTAGTGTTTATGCCATAGATCAGTTTGGGTATGTTGATGCTGAATTTGTTGATTTGCCACAAGGTAGAAAACTAATAGTAACAACAAAGGCTAAATCTTGGGGGCCAAATTATTTGAATTTTGGGGTTAGCTTGGAAAGTAATCTGTCAAATAGCTCAAATACCTCAAGTGGTTCAATTTTAGATTTAAATTTTGCTTATATTCAGAATGATGTGAGCTCATACGGGGGGCAGTGGATTAATGAAATCACATTAGGTTGGGAAAAAGTGTTGGCAAGTGAGTTTTATCTACCTTTAGAGGAAAGCCAGCGCTTCTATACTCGTACAAGAATTCAATACGCTCAAGATAAATGGGAACAGACTCAAGAACGTCCTGAATTGACTAATGAGTATTTTCATGCAAATGCTGGTGTGGGATATAACTATATGAACGACGGCGCAATAGAATTGGGTTTGATTGGTGAGAAAGGAGAGCTTGCCTTTAAAAATGATAATAAATCCGCACTTGATTATGACTATATAGGTGGTTATTTGTCTTTTGACTATGACAATTTAAATAGCATTAATTTCCCCACTCAAGGTAATAAGTTTTCTTTTGAAGTTTTTGTTCGAAATGATAAATATCAAGAAATTGAAGGTGTTAAGCCAAAAGACACTTCTGTTGAAGTGAAATTAGATTGGCGTGGGGCTTTTCATGTTCGTAATCATGCTTTTGTTGGGATCGCATCTTTTGCAACCATTGATAATAAAACGGATTTCTCTGTTCACTTTACTGAACTTGGCGGTTTTTTAAATCTCTCGGGTTACCAAAAGGATGCTTTAGTGGGCTCTCATAAGGCATTTGTAGCAGTTGTATATCAATATGATTTAGGTCGTGAATTTTTTGGTAAAACAAGCTTGCCTCTTTATTTAGGTACTAGTTTAGAAAGTGGTAATGTATGGCAACTTAATGAAACTGTAAAAATTGATGATGTTATAGGTTCAGGTAGTTTATATTTGGGCACTGATACTAGCTTTGGCCCTGCTGTTTTTGGCGTTGGTTTTGCTTCAGGCGGTAGAAGTACGGTATTTTTATCTCTAGGTAAAAGCTTTTAAGCTTTCCAACACGTTATTATTTTTTTAAAATCTCTTATCTAAAGTAATATTATATGGAATTTAAATAGTGTTGTTAGCTAAAAATGAATTTGGTCAGGTTTATCAAGTTGACTTATCGCAAGATTTATCTGCGCTTGTGGTCGAACATTCAAGAGTTAAAGCAAAAATTAGTTTGTATGGCGGACAAGTACTTAGTTGGCAGCCCAGTGGTGAAAAAGACGTTTTTTGGCTATCAAAAGACTCAGCTTTTGAACAAGGGAAAGCGATACGTGGTGGCATACCTTTGTGTTGGCCATGGTTTGGATCTCATCCAAATGACAATGAAAATAAAGCAGATAATCATGGTTTTGCACGCACACAGGTTTGGCAAGTAGATTATGTTGATATCAGTAAGCAAGGTGTTGAGGTTTGTTTAAATTGGCAAGGGGAAAATATGAACGACTTATGGCCGTTCGCATGCCAATTAAAACAAGTGTTGTCTTTTGGTCGTTCATTTAAACAAGTTTTTCTGATGAAAAATTTAAGTGATATTGATGCCTATTATACGGGGGCATTGCACAGTTACTTTTCTATTAGTTCACCTAAAAACATTAAAGTAGCGGCATTAGAACAGGCAAGTTTTGATGACAAATTAACCGAGCAAAGGTGTCAACCACAATTACTTGAAAATGGTGTCGGTCCAATCGATCGTATTTACCATACAAAGAATGTGATGAGTATTGTTGATAGCCAGTGGCAGAGAATTATAGAGCTTAAAGCAACCAATACTCAGCAATGGGTCTTTTGGAATCCTGGTGCAGAGTTAGCGAATAATATGGCCGACATTCACCATAATGGCGAGCAAGAGTTTGTTTGTTTAGAAGCAGCTAACACCGAAATGCAACTAATTTCAGCGGGAAAAAGTGTAAAAATGGAGCAAGAAATATCAGTTTTTAATCTTTAGCTATGAAGTCATGCAATATACGGTATTACTCTAAGTGAACAACTACCTGATTTCGACCATTTGCTTTAGCACTATAAAGGGCTTGGTCGGCTTTAATTAATATTTCTTCTAGTTCAACATTAACTAAGTCACTATCACTAACACCAAAGCTGACGGTGACATTGAATTTTTTGCTGGTAGATGAAGGGGTAAATGGAATTTTGGCAATGTTTAGCCTTATTCGGTCAACGATTTCTTGTGCCTGTTGTGCGTTGGTATCAGGTAATATAAAAATAAATTCTTCACCACCCCAGCGACCAATCAAATCAATGTTTCTTAAGTTTTTACTGAGCTCTTTGGCTATTACTTTTAAAACATCATCACCAAATAAATGACCATAAGTATCATTGAGAATTTTAAAGTTATCTATGTCAGCTATGACTACGCTAACATGAGTATACGCTTTACTTAACTGTGAGTATTTCCAATGAATGAAAGTTCTATTAGGTAACTGAGTTAAAAAGTCTGTTTCTGAGTCTTTGACTAAGTCTGTTCTAAAATTACTGATACATAAGGTGAAAATATAATATAAAGCGAATGATACCAATAAGAAAATAATTAACTTCTGTATAAACAACTGCCAATAAGCACTTTGCTTAGTAACGGGAGGGGCAACGATAAATACTCGCCAGTTCAATTCTTTTAGCGGTATTTGAGAAACAATTAAATTATCATTAGAAAAGTTAAAGATAGAATCGTCACTATTGCTTTCAGCATTTTTATTATTATTTTGTTTTGCTCTTTGATAATTTTTATACCAGTCAAGCTCATTAATATTAGTTAAATTATCCCGACGGTGATGAGATGTGGTTTTCATGAGCTGGCTTGAACTTAACGTTATATTGTCATTTTCATCAATAAAATAAACTTCAAAACCAAAGCTATTTTTGAATTCTTTAAATTTTGTTGAAAAATGATCTAAATCGACCGCTAATCCGACAAAACCGATAAATTCTTGCTGTTCACTGAACATTTTTGCATCAAAGAATAAGTGTGGATTTTGTGCATCACCAAAATCAGTAAACTCTGTTTTATCAATCTTTTTTAAACGGTGGTACCACTCAGCATCCTCGGAATCTAAGTCTGTTACTTTTTTATTTGAGTCAATTAATCGATGGTGCTTTTCCATCGCGATAAATGACAAGGTATTAAATTTATTTGAAACGCTGGTAATGTAATTAAAAACAACACTATTATCTATCTTGTCTTGTTGAATGTAGTTAATTAAAAATGGATCGCTAGCCATATATTGCGAAACAGTTATAGGTCTGATTATTTCACTGGTTATCAATGAAAACAGCGGCATAATGGCTTCTTGCTGTTTTTGGGTACTGCGGACAAAAATTTCTTTAAAGGTGAAAAAAGAAGTCGCTACTATGACAATAATAGTGATGACAAATACTGCAGTTATATAATGGTCAAATTTTTTAATAAACTTCATTGCAACTACTTTATAGGCTTCAATAAATTAGGTATTCATATCGTATAAATTTTGACAATTGTAACATAACTGTAGGGTTCAAATACCTCATTAGCAACTAAATACAATTAAAAAGTGCTATTTATTCGTAAATTTTTATTTAGTATTGCTTGTGTGAAAGGAATCTTCAAATAAAAACCACGTGGTAAGGTCATAAAGGGTTTGCCATTACGATCAAATGCTTGTGTTTTTGCTTTAGCGTTGGCAGCTTTGGGTCTAAGTTGTAAAACTTGACCATGCTTACCGTGAATTTTTTCAACTTCACCTAACACAATCATATCTGTTAACTCTTGCCAGTCCATTGCTAATAATTGCTCTTCTTCCATTGATGGAGACCAAATAAAAGCGCTACCAATTCTACGTTCTGCTAAAGGAATGCTTTTCTCACTTGGCGTGTCGCAAATAATGGGTACCCACAAAACTTTTGATAGTTTTTGTTTGAGCCAACAATTTTGCCAATTCACGCCAACTAAACCTGTTAATGGAGCTACACAAACAAAAGTGGTTTCTAGTGGTTTGCCTTGACTATTGATTGGTAGCGTTTTTAATTCAATTCCCAGTGTTGGAAAATCAGGCTCGGGTCTTGAACTAGCGCTCGCGCCTAGTACATGCTCAAGCAATAAACCTATCCAGCCTTTGTTACGCTTTAAATCTAAGGGCATTTCTATTTCAGCATCAGTGGCGACTTCTGCTAGGGTTAATCCTGCTAAGTTATGGACTCGTTCAAGTAATTCTTGTTCATCTGATGGGATATTCATTGTGTTCTTATCATTAATGAGCCTTCAATTAAAGTGCTATTATCGGGTGAAAAACTGAAAAAATCAAAGTAATCATTTGCTCAGTTGCCGATATTATGGTTGAATCTATCACAAGTATTTTTTAGTTTTTCAGGAGTTCCTGTGATCGATGCCGAAGGCTACCGAGCCAACGTCGGCATAGTAATAATTAATGGCAGGGGACAAGTATTTTGGGCAAGACGGTTTGGGCAACATTCATGGCAATACCCACAAGGTGGTGTTGATGAAGGAGAAACTGCTGAGCAAACCATGTTTCGTGAGTTACATGAAGAAGTGGGTTTGAAACCTGAACATGTGAAAATTGTTGCTTCAACTAAACATTGGCTAAAGTACAAATTACCAAAACGTTATATAAGGCACGACAGTAAACCTGTTTGTATTGGGCAAAAACAAAAGTGGTTTTTATTAAAATTAACTGCACCTGAATCATCGGTAGATTTACTCCATAGCTCTCATCCTGAATTTGATGATTGGCGCTGGGTGAGTTACTGGTATCCAGTACGACAAGTTGTGTCATTTAAGCGAGATGTTTATCGTAAGGTTATGAAAGAGTTTGCTTCGCAGGCTTTAGCTTTTTCATATGAGAAACGCCCCGATAGGCGGGCTAATCGACGTAAACGCCAAGCTTAATTATTACTATGATTTACTTTTAATGACCTACTTTATTGTGGGTCATTTTATTTTTGCTAAGTGAAAAAGGAAATTATGTTAACCACGCTTCGCCGTATTGTTCTTGAATTTAGTCAAGAAGCTCATTTGCAAAGAGCATTAGAGCGTATGGTTAGCCAAATAAAAAAATCATTAAAAACAGACTGTTGCTCTGTTTATTTAGCTGATTATTCGCAGCAACATTTTTTATTGATGGCCTCTGACGGCTTAGCACAAAAGTCTTTTGGACAGACAACCATAGGTTTTTCTGAAGGGTTAGTTGGGTTAGTTGGCCAGCGGGAAGAGCCAATAAATATTGCCAATTCGCGTAGTCATCAAGACTTTATTCATGCCCCTGAAGTTGAAGAAGATGATTTTAATGCTTTTTTGGGCACGCCTATCATTCATCAGCGTAAGGTTTTGGGAATCCTTTCTATTCAGCAAAAACATGCTAGAAACTTTAATGAGAATGAAGAAGCTTTTTTAGTTACTTTAGCCGCGCAACTTGCTAGTGCTTTAGCTAATGCTGAGGTGAAAAATCTATTTAACCAAGAAGAAAAAAATAAAGGAGTGAAGCAATTATTAGGTATTGCTGGTGCTCCTGGCATTGTATTGAGTCAAATTGTTGTTTATCAGCCAAAAGTTGATCTATCAACTCTGGCATTAACAAAAGTTAGCCCAGCTCAGCAAGATAAGCAAATTCAACGTTTTGAACAAGCTGTAAGTAAAACAAGGGCTGATTTTGAACAATTAAGTCAAAAACTCAGTGACATTATTGCGGATGATAACTTAGCGATTTTTGATGTTTATATACAGTTGCTAGAACAAGCAGACATTCGTCAAGAAGTCTCATTAAAAATAAATCAGGGATGGCAAGCTGAAAGTGCACTAAAACTTGTTATTGAACATTATGTTATTCAATTTGAAGCGATAGATGACAGTTACTTAAAAGAACGAGCCAGTGACATTCGCGATTTAGGAAATAAATTGTTGCTTAATTTGCAGCAACAAAAAAAGCAGAAATTACAATTTCCTAAAGCCTTTATTCTGCTTGCTGAAAACATTACCGCATCCATGTTAGCTGAATATCAACATAAAGGCTTAAAGGCTATCGTTTCTTTGTCTGGTTCTGCTAACTCACACGCTGCTATTCTTGCTCATGCTCTTGAGTTACCTGCTATTATGGGAGTAACCAACATTCCTATAGCACAATTTGATCAACAACAAGCTATTGTTGATGGCTATAGTGGTGAGCTGTTTATTAATCCTGATGAAGCATTAAAACGTGAGTATCAACACTTAATGGCTCAAGAAAGTGAGCTAACGAATAAAATTCAACAAGAAATTCATTTACCGACCATGACACTAGATGGTCGGGTAATAGAGTTACAATTAAATTCTGGGTTATCTGCGGGCTTCGAATGCCCTGAAAATTTAGATGCTTTAGGCATTGGTTTATATCGAACTGAAATCCCTTTCATGGATCGCCATTGTTTTCCATCAGAACATGAGCAAACCAAATTATATGAAAAAATATTGGCAGAATATCCACAAAAATCTGTAACCATGCGTACTTTAGATGTAGGTGGAGATAAATCTTTACCTTATTTTCCTATAACAGAAGATAACCCTTTTCTAGGTTGGCGTGGTATTAGAATAACCTTAGACCATCCAGAAATATTTTTAGTACAAGTTCGAGCAATGATACGGGCGAACCAACATCATAAGAATTTAGAAATTATGCTACCAATGATTTCTAATGTTAACGAAGTTGATGAAGCTATTCGCTTAATAAATCAAGCCTACTTCGAAGTGAAAAACGAAGTTAATAGTGAAGCGAAAACTGAAATAACACCTGAAAACAACGATGTTATTCAAACCTATCATAAGCAGCTCCCTCGTCCTAAAATAGGTATAATGCTTGAAGTACCTTCGGTTATTTTTCAATTAAAGGAGCTAGCTCAGCGGGTCGACTTTTTCTCTGTTGGTAGCAATGATTTAACTCAATACTTGTTGGCTGTCGATCGTAATAATGCTCAGGTTGCTAGTTTGCATGATGCTTATCACCCAGCAGTACTTAGGGCTTTAAATTCTATTGCACAACAGTCTGCACAGTACTTAGTGCCATTAAGCTTATGTGGAGAACTGGCAGGTGAGCCAGCAGGCGCATTATTATTATTAGCAATGGGCTTTGATAAACTCAGCATGAATGGGCATAATATAGCGCGAATAAAATGGGTTATTCGTCATGTTGATTTTAAAAGGGCAAAAGTTATTTTGTCTCATACCTTAAGACTTACCACAGCCAAGCAAGTGCATAGCTACCTCAACGAGCAACTTGAACAACTAGGCTTGGGTGGTTTTATCCGCGCTGGAATGTAATGTTTTTAATTTTTATTAGTTGTTTGTTTCTTGGCGCACTTGCTGGTTTTTTAGCCGGTTTGTTAGGCATTGGTGGCGGTTTAATTGTTGTACCTGCTTTAGTTTACTTATTGCCTCAATTAGGTATAAGTAACGAGGTGATTATGCCAATGGCACTTGCAACATCACTATCGGCTATTGTCATCACTTCATCTAGTGCCGCTCTTGCTCATAATAAAAATAAAAATATTCCTTGGGATATAACCAAGCCATTAATGTTCATTGTAGCTTTTGGCGCCTTGTTAGGGGCTTTTATTGCAGACCAATTGTCTGCAGAAGCGTTAACTAACTTTTTTGCTGGAGCAGTTATTGTGCTTGCTTCGTATATGCTTTTGTCAATTCGATCGCAGCGTGCTAGAGAAATGCCTTCAAGAATCAAATTACAATTCATTAGTTTAATTACTGGTGTAATTGCTAGTTTAATGGGTATGGCTGGCGGTGCTATTTTAGTGCCAGTATTAACTTATTTTGGTATGCCGCTTAGGCATTGTATTGGTATTGCAACCGTATGTGGTGTTATGGTGGCGTTGTTTGGCTCATTAGGCTATATCATTTCTGGGCTTGATAATGAATTGTTACCCGTATGGAGTATTGGGTATGTTTATTTACCTGCTTTATTAGGAGTTGTGTTAACCTCTTCTTTATTTGCTCCAGTTGGTGTTAAATTTGCTGCCAAATTACCGGTTCAAACGTTAAAAAATATCTTTGCCGTATTTCTTATTTTAGTAGCAATAAAAATGCTTTTAGCTTAACTTTTTATATGTTTTTTCGTCATCCTCGTGCTCACTTAGTCGAGGATCTAGTATTTATATTTTGGATAAAAAATGACAGAACAGTTTTTACAATTTCCCGTGATTGACCCTATTATTTTTAGTATAGGACCAGTCGCATTGCGCTGGTATGGCATGATGTACTTAGTTGGATTTTTAGGCGCCATGTTTATTGCCAATAAAGCTGCCGATAAAAGTGGCGGCGAATGGACGCGCGATCAAGTAAGCGATTTATTATTTTATGGGTTCCTTGGCGTTATACTTGGTGGTCGAATCGGTTACGTACTCTTTTATCAATTTGACTACTTCTTAGCTGAGCCTCTTTATCTTTTTAAAATATGGACTGGTGGCATGTCATTTCATGGTGGCTTGCTTGGTGTTATTACGGCGGTTTATATTTTCTCCAGAAAAACCAATAAATCATTTTTACGCGTCGGAGATTTTGTTGCGCCTCTTGTTCCTATCGGTTTAGGTATGGGTCGTTTGGGTAATTTTATTAATGCTGAACTGTGGGGAAGGCAAAGTGATGTGCCATGGGCTATGGTGTTCCCAACGGATTCATTACAGGTACCGCGCCATCCATCACAGTTGTATGAATTCTTTCTTGAAGGTGTGGTCTTATTTGCTATTTTAACTTTGGTTACTCGTAAACCAAGAAGTTTAGGTTTGGCCTCGGGTACTTTTTTAATTGGTTATGGTGTATTTAGAACGATAGTCGAGTTCTTTAGAGAGCCTGATGCACATTTAGGTTTATATTTCTCTTTTATTTCTAAAGGCCAAATATTAAGTATTCCAATGATTTTAGTTGGAATGTTAGTTATTTATTTAGGCTATTTAAGCCAAGAAAAATCAGCTATTACGAATGCTAAAGCTGTAGATAAGAAAGTAAAAGGAAAAGCATAATGCGCGCTTACTTAGATTTATGTCAACGCATCGTTGATCAAGGATGTTGGGTTGAAAATAGCCGTACAGGTAAACGTTGTTTAACCGTTATTAATGCTGATTTAGAGTATAACGTGGCGCAAAATGAGTTTCCGATGATTACCACGCGTAAAAGCTTTTTTAAATCAGCTATTGCCGAGTTTATTGGCTATATACGCGGTTATGATAATGCAGCTGATTTTCGAAAATTAGGAACCAAAACGTGGGATGCTAATGCTAATTTAAACGATGCTTGGTTAAATAATGCTTACCGTAAAGGTGAGGATGATATGGGGAGAGTTTATGGAATTCAAGGGCGAACTTGGAGCAAACCTGATGGTGGCACGATTGATCAACTACAAAAAATAGTTGATAACTTGAGCCAAGGCATAGATGATCGCGCAGAAATAATGACCTTTTACAACCCCGGAGAGTTTCATATGGGGTGTTTAAGGCCTTGTATGCATACGCATAACTTTTCGATTTTAGATGGAACACTTTATTTAACTAGCTTTCAGCGCTCTTGTGATGTTCCACTGGGTTTAAATTTCAATCAAATTCAGGTTTTTTTCTTTTTGGCAATAATGGCACAAATTACTGGATTGAAACCGGGAGTTGCCTATCATAAAATTGTTAATGCTCATATTTATGAAGATCAATTGCCCTTGATGAAGGATGTTCAGCTTAAACGTGAACCCTTACCTTTGCCAAAATTGATCATAAATCCTGATATTAAATCGCTAAAAGATCTAGAAACCTGGGTTACTATGGATGATTTTAAAGTAGAGGGCTATCAATGTCATGAAGCTATTAAGTATCCATTTGCCGTTTAAAAGCAATATTGAGTAACAAGTTATTAGTTACCAGTAATAGTTAAAATAAACCGGCGAAAGCCGGTTTTTTTAATTTAATAATTAATAAAGTTAGTAAAGTTAGTAAAGTTAGTAATTATGATACAACCCAAATTCTTGGTTTATTTTAATATTTTGATTGTTAGCCCAGTGGTAATATTCTTGATCTTCTAGTTTACTTGCCGCAGCTTTGTCTAATAATACAATCGCATTCTCGTGCATTTGCAATGCAGAAGCTGGACACATGGCTGAAAGGGGACCAGCAACCATATCTTTTATGGCTTGTGCTTTATTCTCTCCAGTTGCCATCAATAATACGTATCGAGCATCTAAAATTGTAGCAATACCCATAGTCATCGCAAGCGTTGGCTGAAACTCATTTTCATCAAACAAACGAGAGTTATCTGTTAGTGTTTGTTGAGTTAACGTTTTTATACGTGTGCGTGAAGCTAAACTTGATGTAGGCTCGTTAAAACCTATATGGCCATTTGCCCCAATGCCTAATATCTGTAAATCAACACCGTTAGCTTGCTTGATTTTTTCTTCATAAGCTATGCCTTGCTCTCTAGGATTTTCACCTTGGCTGCATGTCGGTAGATAAGTTTTACTTTTATCTATATCAACATGGTCAAACAAATTTTCATTCATAAAATGTCGATAACTTTGCGCATTATTGGCGTTAATACCTAAGTATTCATCTAAGTTAAAACTGGTCGTGTTTTTAAAGCTTAATTGGCCAGATTTATGTTTATTAACGAGTTGTTGATAAAGGCTTATAGGTGTACTACCTGTAGCTAGACCTAGTACAGGAGCTGATTTTTTATTAATTAATTCGGCTACCCATTCGGCAGCATTTGCGGCAACTTGTTGCGCATCATCAAAAATAATAACTTGCATTGTTTTTCCTTAGAAAAATTAAACTATTTATTTCGAAGGGGTATATCCCAAAGAAATTTATACCAAGGAACTTATACCAAAAGGTAACTTTCCGAAGGTATCAGAAATCATTGCTTGTTATCTATTTATAACAGTAACAGCCAGAGGCTATTTTATTGATGCAATGAGATTATTTTAGGTGCGTTTGGTAAATTTACTACACAATTAGCATTTATATCATATAAATGACAGCGTTGTCATTTTTTATTGGAAATTTCATTAAAGATAATAATACATCTGAAGGTGGTACTACCAGTTGGTGTATGTCACACTCAATACTTCCAGAGCTTTAAATGTAGAAAATATTATGACTAGTTCCAGAGTGAATTTTAAACTTGAAAAAAGAATTGCGTATGTCACTTTAAATCGTGCAGATAAACATAACGGTCTAGATAAGAAAATGATTGTCGACTTGGTGCAAGTGGCAAAAGATATTAAGAAGGATCGCTCAATCCGTTGTGTTATTTTACAAGGGGCGGGTGCTTCATTTTGTGCAGGGTTAGATTTTGACTATGTATCCAAAAATCCATCGATGATAGCTAAGTTTTTTGTAAAACTTCCTTGGCGCAAAGATAATATGTTTCAGCGTGTCGCTCATGTTTGGCGTGATTTGCCAGTACCTGTAATAGTGGTTGTTCATGGCAATTGTTTTGGTGCCGGCATGCAAATTATTTTAGCATGTGATTACCGTATAGCTGCACCAGATGCTAATTTATCTATTCTAGAGATGAAATGGGGGTTAATCCCAGATATGAGTGGAATGGCAACTCTATCTAGGTTAACCCGTGTTGATATCGCCCAAGAACTAACGATGACGGGGCGTTTTTTTTCAGGTATTGAGGCTGAGCAATATGGTTTAGTTTCAAAAGTTAGTGAAACGCCATTAATTGAAGCACAAGCATTAGCTGAAAAAATCTGTCAGCAAAGTCCTGATGCTATTGCCGCTACTAAATATTTATTTAAGAAAACTTGGAAAAAAGATACACGAGCAGCACTTCTTTGGGAACGCATTACACAGCTAAAATTGTTGGGTAGAAAAAACCAACGTATAGCAATGAAAAATGGTTTATCAAAAAATAATCAGCCTAAACCATTTGTTGACCGTAGCAGCTTTTAACTCTTTAACACTTTATTTGAGTAAATTAACTTCGACAAATTAGCTATTTGGGTGCATAGTGAATAGTACTAATTATTGTCATAAATAAGTGATTTCATGAGCAATAAAATTCTAAAAACTACAGAGCAATGGATTGAATTTTTTGCTAATACTGAGCTACCTGCGATCACGTCTACTGCAAGAATGCTTGATAAATTTTCTAATGACGACAAATCTTCTTTACCAAAACTTAGTCAGGCAATTTTACACGATCAAGCGCTTTCTTCTTGTCTTCTAAAAGTTGCTAATAATGTACAACATAAGGGGGTAAACAAAATTACCACAGTTTCACGCGCTACTGTGGTTCTGGGTATTCAAACAGTTAAAAATGTTTGTTTAACTGCGAAGTTAGTTGACAGCTTGTTAACAAGTAAAAGTATAGACTTCCGTGTTTATAAAAAATTAATGCAATTGATGGCCAACTCTTTTTATGCCGGTATGTTAGCAAGAATGATGGTGCCTAATTATGGTGAAGAAATACAAGAAGAAGTGTATTTAGCTGCATTGTTATACGGTATTGGTGAAACTGCATTTTGGAGTGGTGGTGGTGAATATGCAGATCAATTAGCTCAAGCTGTTGATATAGAGAGCCCTGGATTTAAAGAGTATTGTGAGCAAGAAATAGGTACAACTTTTAATGCATTAAGCAGAGGTTTAGCCAATACGTGGAATTTGAGCGATTTGTTATTAAAAGCTTTGGATGAGCCTGAAGATCGAACCAATGAAATAAAGACTATTTTCTTTGCAGACAAACTTAGTACGAGCATTGCTCAGCCTGGCGAAAGTGAAGACGATTTTAATAGTTTGTTGGAAGATATTGCTAAAATAATGAAAATATCGGTTAAACAGTTAAAAGTTCGTATAGAAGATACTCGAGAACAGGCAACTAAACTACTACGATCTTATGGCGCTGAAGTCTTAATTGATTTAATAAAAGAACTGCCAATAGCGAGTAATTTTGGTCAAAAAACACGTTTTGCACCCATTACTCAAATTACTAAAGAAAAATCGTTACTATCAGCATTTATGAAGCTGACAAATTTGATGAAATCAAGCCGTGATCTAAATGAGTACTTACAATCTGCTTTGGTTGATTGCGTTACCACATTTGAATTTGATCGGTGTAGCTTTTTAATGATGTCTGATGATAAGTCACAAGTAAAATCTCGTTTTGTTTTTAATGGACAGGCGGAAGATGATACAACTAGGATCGCTTTTCATATACGGCAAAGTGATAATGCTATTGGCCGCGTACTTGAATCTAAAGTACCGGCGTTGATCAATGACTATACACATAGACAGTGGCGAGACTTGGTTACTAAAGAATTAGTCGAGTTTATTCATGATGGTGCTCTAGCAATTGTTCCGGTTAAAATAGGTAATAAAGCTATAGGCGTGATATGTGCTCAGTATTTTTTTGATAATAAAAAATCGAAAACTAAAAAACAATTATCCACAGATGATTTTGACCAATTATGCTCTTTTGTCGAGCACCTTAATATGTGTTTGACTATGATCATGATTCGTTAGTCCCTAATTACTTTATTTAGATATTTCTGCTAAAATCAATTTTTTCATATATTAGCCATTTCCTTAATGAATTCACTAATCTCTTTTACGAGTAAATTTACTCTAGATAAAGCTCACTTTAATGAATGTTATAGCGAGTCAGCCACACTAGAACTGTCTGCAAAAGCTTTTTTTAAATCTGGAGTTCTAATGGCCTTTGGCTTAATTATATTACTCTTTACACCTGTAAATGCCTATGCAGCTTGGTTCATTGTTGCATTAGGAGTATTGGAAGCCTTAAGTTTGTACTATAACAAGCCATGGTGGGTATTAAGACAAATGCTTAGTAAAGCTTCTGGTAGTGAAGTGACACTAACTGTTGATGAACAGGGGGTGCTTAGTGAGTCTTTCTATCATAATGGCAGAATTTTATGGCAAGACATAACCTCTATACAAGAAACAAGTTTAGGGTATGTTTTACATTTTAATGTAGGGAAAAATGTAGGAAAAAGTTACTTATCTAAATCTTATTTATCAAGTGATGCCGAGTCATATATTCAATCGAAAGAAAACATTTAGCAATAATTATGGTTAGTACCAATCCAATTCGGTTAACAAATCCAAAGTTTGTCATTCTCTTTGCCTTTTTATGGTTGATCTTACTGTATCTAGCATATCAACCGTTTAATGATTTGTTGGATTATTGGCTGTTTAGTTTTCTGGGTGTGATTGGTGCCATTTTTGCTAATTCAACGGGCGCAGGTGGCGGAGTGATTTTTATCCCACTATTTGCACAACTAAATTTTACTGAGCAGGAATCAATTGCTACTAGTTTTGCTATTCAATGTTTTGGTATGACTGCTGGAGCGGTTACTTGGAGCCACCATTATTATAGTCAAAAAAGAGATTTGCGTTTATGGCAAGGTTTCAAACGCATTATTTCTGTTGCTAGTATCAGTGCGGTTATTGGTTTAACTGGTATTTTTGTATTTCAAACTTCTTCACCTGCATCTTTGCACATCAGCTTTAGTTGGTTCTCTCTCTTACTTGGTTTGTTCATCATTTTTACTGTCTATTTGCTCAAAGCGCATCGTGAGCGTAGTCAAATTCATTTGCTTGATTATATAGCGCTCATTTTAATTGGACTCTTTGGCGGTGCATTAACAGCTTGGTTAAGTGTTGGTGTTGGTGAATTATTAGTTATTTATCTTATTCTTAGGCGTTTTGATATTAATATGGCCATTGCAGCTGCTGTTGTTGTTTCAGCAATATCAGTGTGGAGTGCGATAGGTCAAGTGCATCAAAATATCTATTGGCAAGTGTTAGTGTTTGCTGGGCCAGGCGCTGTACTTGGCGGAATATTTGCTAAAACCTTAGTAACTCATATGTCAGCTACTCGACTTAAATTGTTTTTTGCATTTTGGTTGCTAATTTCTGGTAGTTTGGGTCTTGTTTAATTGTGTTAATTAATGAATATAATATGAGTAGTAATGGTGTAAGTGATACTACTACTACTACTAAATTAAAACCAAGCGACAACAAGGTGTAACAAAGTCAAATGTAACTCTGTATTACAATTTTCTTATCGAGGAAACTTACTTACTTGATGAACAGGAGAATTGTTATGACAATAAGTTTAACTAATAAAAATAGTGTACACACCAATAGCACTTTTACTAGCGGAACGCTTGAAAATAGCACTATATTATTGATTGGAAATGATCAACGTCTATCAGACTTGTTTCAACATCAGCTATATACTCATGGTTATCAAGTTATACAAAAACATCGTGATGAGCACATACTGACTAGTATCTCTATAAACAAACCCTATTTAGTGATTCTTGATATAGGCTTTAGTAACTTAGCCATATTGAGCGTAATCACTAAAATTAGAACTATATTTTCTGGTCCGCTGGTATTATTGACTTCGAGAGATAGTGAGAAAGAGCAAATTGCTGCTTTTCACTTAGGTGCGGATGAGTACTTGGTTAACCCTGTTTCTGAAAATATTCTCAATATAAGAATTGATTCATTATTTAGACGTTATGCCAATAAAATAGCGGCTGAAGAACAATCTCAAATACAATTGGGTGACTTAACGTTATATCCATATACTTATAAGTGCCAGTTAGATGGACAAAATATTCCTCTAACTCAGTTTGAGTTCAAGCTAATACGGTTACTGGCTGACAATGTAGGTAAAATTATGACTCGAGACTTTATTTATACAAGCCTATTGGGTCGAGAATATAATGGCTCAGAACGAACGGTTGATGTAAGAGTTTCACAACTCAGAGATAAATTGACTAAAAGTAGTCAGTCGAAATTACATATTGAAACTGTTTGGGGGCAAGGATATATGCTTACTCTTAGTTAAATCACTTTGCGTACAGTTTTGGGGTAATACCAATACTTTTCAATGAATGATTTAGCTCTAAGCTTTTAATTCACGCGGAGCAGGCAATAACGTAATAGACTTGGTATTAATTGGAACTTGTCAAAAAGAATAGGTTGTACCAATTAATGCCATGTTTGCATCCCCGTACCAAGTGTTTAGTGTAGACTCATTTAAAGGCTTTGCATGAATGATTCCACCAGAAAGCTGCCAAGAACGATTAATAGAGTAGCTTGTGATAATGCCGTAACTGTAATTTAACTCTGATTCCATAATTGTCATTGAACTATCTAAAAAAAGTGTTTGCTTGGTATGATAATTAAAGTTATTTAACTGCTCTATATTAGCCATTAACGATACATTAAATTCATCATGTTGATGTAGTGTTACCGCGCCTTGAAAATAATATCTGCTCCAACTTGATTCTTTTTTTGATTGTAACATTCCAGCTTCAATAGAAAGCAAACGAGTATTAAATTCTCCTTTGATATTTGGTGTAACCTCAAGAGGTTGGAGAGTATTGAATGATTCAGAGGTTATATCTTGTATAAATATAAGTTGGTTAATAGGTGAGCTATTAGTTATTAATTCACTATAGGCACTTTTATTATCTGTTTTTTCAGTGTCTTTTTCATCCGCGAAGCTATTTAATGAATGGGTTATTATCAACAAAGTTATACTAAATGTGATTGATAGTTTCATACTTTCCCTTGTCGCATGCATTGCTTAATTTTAATGAATTTATTTTTTATTATTTATTATTTCTTATCTATTATGTTGAAGAATCGTATGGACTAATGTTTGAATACACAACTAACTATAGTCAAAAGTTAGATAAAATCAGTACAATTGAAAATAAAAATCAAATTATTTTTAGCTGGAAAATTAAGTTGTTGATTAGTAGCTAATAATAAAATATGTGTCATTGAGTATAGCTAATTTGCTATACTCGCCATCTTAAATTTTACTAGGGATCTATCCGTTGTTAATTCTTTTCCGTTTTATTTTGATGTCTGTTGCTTTCCTGTTTATTTGCATTGTTTCTTGTTTTTATTGCTTGTTAAGACCATTTCATCGAGACAATGTTTATCATACTTCTAGATACTTAGGAAAGGTGACTAAGCTTCTTGGCTTTGATGTTGAGGTTAGAGTTCCAGAGTCAGTTAAAAATATAGGTCCAGTTGTATATGTTGCTAATCATCAAAATAATTATGATGTTTTTACTATGGCTAATGCTGTGCAACCAGGTACGGTAACTGTTGGTAAAAAAAGTTTGAAGTGGATTCCTATTTTTGGCCAAATGTACTGGTTGACAGGGAATATATTAATTGATCGTAAAAACACCAGCAAAGCCATGAACACTATGAGTATAACGGTAAATAAAATTACCAAAAATCAGCTTTCAGTATGGATGTTTCCCGAAGGGACTCGAAGTAGAGGCCGCGGACTTTTACCATTTAAAACAGGCGCTTTTCTTACAGCCATGAAAGCAAATGTACCTATTGTGCCTATTTGCGCTAGTAATCAAGAGGGCACAATCAAATTAGGAAGCTGGAATAATGGTAAAATTATTATCGAACTTTTAGACCCTATTTATATAACTGAAGAAAACCGTGCTAGTGCACGTAATATTGCAGACCAAGCTCATGCTTTAATGAAGGCAAAAATTAGTCAACTTGATGAAGAAATAGCAAAAGGTAAATAAATATGATTGATGAAGAATTACAAGACTGGCTTGAGCATACCGATGCGCTTGTTGGTGAGTTATTAGAAGATGGAACGAATGAAGATGTTTATCACACCATAGAGCATCATTTTGCTAGTGAAAACTTTGAATTGCTCGAAAAGGCTGCAATAGCGGCGTTTAAATTGGGCTTCGAAATAGAAGAGCCTGAAGAGGCTGAGCTTGAAAATGGTGATAAAGTGTTTGCATTTGACATTGTAACTGAGCAAATGCTTAATGCCGAGTTGCTTCGAGCTGAAACAACGAAGATGTTTGAATTAGCCCAAAAGTGTCATGTTGATTATGATGGTTGGGGCACCTACTTCGAAGAATAACTATATTCCCTGTTATATTGTTTCTTTTACCTATATTCAACTAAACAGCCTTTGAGCATAATGTTAAAGGTCTTCAAGGCTGTTATTTTAATTTTTAATACCAACTAACTTTAATACCAACTAACTACAGTTAATTTTACTGTAGTTAGCACATCAAGCCCCCTGAATAATCGACAAAACCTGTTAAATAAAATACACTAGTGGTCATACCTTATTTGTGTTGTTCGAGAAAGTTTTATGTCTGTTGTAATTAGTGGTACAGGGTTATTTACTCCTCCTGAAAGTATTTCAAATGATGAGTTAGTTGCTTGTTTTAATGCCTATGTTGATAAATTTAACTGTAATAATGAGCAAGCGATTGCAAACGGTGAAGTAACCGCGTTATCACATTCTAGTAGTGCTTTTATTGAAAAAGCCTCTGGTATTAAAAGCCGCTATGTCATGTCAAAAGATGACATCTTAAATGTTGATGTGATGAGACCATCGTTTGTTGAACGTTCAAATGACACTTTATCTTTGCAAGCCGAAATTGGTGTTGCTGCTGCAAAACAAGCCATAGCTGCAGCAAATAAAACTGCTGCGGATATTGATCTTGTCATTGTTGCTTGCGCTTATACTCAACGCTCTTATCCTGCTATCGCTATTGAAATACAGCAAGCACTAGGTTGTTCAGGTTGGGGCTTTGATATGTTAGTGGCATGCTCTGCTGCAACGTTTGGTATAATCAACGCGGCAAATGCTATTCGCAGTGGTACGGCTAAAACTGTGTTAGTGATTAATCCTGAAATATTGTCACCGCAAATTAATTATCGAGACAGAGACAGCCACTTTATTTTTGGTGACGTAGCTACCGCATCTATCATTGAAGATGAATCTACCGCGACAGGTGAGCACCAATTTAAAATTATTGCTGAACAGCCGATCACGCAATTTTCTAACAATATTCGCAGTAATATTGGTTATATGAACCAATGTAGCCCAGAAACAGCAAGTGATGTAGATAAATACTTTATCCAGCAAGGTCGTAAAGTATTTAAAGAAGTATTACCTATGGTGTCTAATTTAATTGCTTCGCAAATGGATAAAGTTGATTTAGCTCCACAAGATATTAAGCGCCTTTATTTACATCAAGCAAATATTAATATGAATAACTTTATTGGCAAAAAAGTCTTGGGGCGTGATCCTAAGCCTGATGAAGCTCCAATAATTCTAGATGAGTACGCTAATACGAGCTCAGCAGGTTGTATTATTGCTTTGCATAAGCATAATGATGGTTTGAACTCTGGCGACAAAACTGTATTGTGTTCTTTTGGCGCTGGTTATTCAGCTTGTTGTTTGATTTTAGAGTACGTATAAAGTAAAAAACTAGCAGTGATTTAAATTATCATTGCTAGTTTTAGTTAGTTTGTACTTTTTTTCTATTCAAGATTTTTACTCAAAACACTTTATTCGATGCCTTTATTCGAAATTCTTTATTCGAAAAATTGTGCAAAGAACAGTTTAATGTAATCTACTATTTTTGAAAAGAAACTGCCTTCATTTACTTCTTGTAATGTTACTAGAGGATATTGCGCTATATCTTCACCTTCAAGCTGTAAGAATAACTTACCAACAACTGTGCCTTTAGCTATCGGCGCAGTTAATTGTTGGTCTAATTCAAAAGTAGCTTTTAAGTTTTTACGTTGACCACGTGGAATAGTAATAGGGGTGTCTAATAATATACCTAAATCTACTTCTTTTTTATCCCCCATCCAAATGCGGTTCGTTGCGAATTTTTCACCTGCTTTATAAGGAGTGTATGTTTCAAAAAAACGGAAGCCATAGTTTAACAATTTTTTACTTTCTACTTTACGTGCTCGCTCGCTTTCTGTGCCCATAACAACAGTAACAAGGCGCATATCACCCTTGGTACCTGACGTGACTAAACTATATCCTGCATTTGAAGTATGACCCGTTTTCATGCCATCTACATTCAAGCTTTTATCCCATAATAATGAATTACGGTTATATTGTTTGATATTGTTGTAGGTAAATGATTTTTGTTTGTAAATGGCGTATTCGTTAGGAACTTCACGGATAATAGCACTGGCTAATACTGCCATATCACGAGGTGTAGTCATATGAGACGAACTATCTAAACCATGACTGTTTTCAAAAAATGAGCTAGACATCCCTAATTGTTCAGCATGCGCATTCATTAAATCGGCAAAGGCACTTTCACTGCCTGCTATATGTTCAGCCATTGCAACACAAGCATCATTACCTGAGGCAACGATAATTCCTTGATTCAACAGACTGACTGAAACTTCAGTACCCACTTCAATAAACATTTTAGATGATTCAGGAAAATTCTTTGCCCAAGCATTTTCGCTGATCATTACCTTGTCATCATTCGAAATATTTCCGTTTTCTAACTCTTTCCCTATAATGTAGCTCGTCATCATTTTAGTTAAACTTGCTGGAGCTAATTGCATATCTGCATTCGTTTCAGCGATGACCTTTCCTGTTGTGTGATCAATTAATATATAACCTTTAGCATTAATTTGTGGTGCGTCAGGGATAATCGTTAACGCATGACTTATAGGCGAAATTACTAAGGCTGTGCCAAATAAAGAGGATGTGAATGTTTTGATTAATTTACGTGCGATTATTTGTGGCTGTAAGGGCATAATTGAAGATATAGTTAATGGCATAATTATTTAATAGTGGGGTGAATTGGATGATGGATTAAATATATACTCAAACTTAATCATGCAGTTTGAAGACGTATGAGTATAAAGCTATCAGAAAGTATACCACCTCTAATTTACTTGGCTATGGCTGACATGAAGTTAATTGTAAAAATTAACGTAAATAAATTAACTTCTTCTAAAATGCACGTTTATAAGTTTCTTAAGTATGCATTCGGGTAGTTCCCTTGTTTTAACTCTTCCAACAATTTATTCAAGGTTAGTGTATTTATAATCGGACCTATTTGAATACGATAAATGCCATTTTCCTCTGGATAATTAACTGTCTGAGAATGCTTTTTAGATAACGCTTTAGCCGTTTTCTTTGCCAATTCATGTTTACTGGTGGCAAAAACCTGAATGTAATACTTATCTTGAGTCAAGTCTTGTGCTGAATCTTGCTTGAATGAGTGGGTATCTACATTTTTGTTTGTATTTTGTGAATTGCTATTTTTCGCTGTTCCTCCAAACTCGGTAATTGCTGAAACTTTCACCCTTGCGGTGCCTGTTTTTAACATATCAAGTTTATATGCTGCGCTGTAGGAGATATCAATAATACGGCTTTGGTGAAAAGGTCCGCGATCATTTACGCGAACAATGACTGATTTATTGTTGGCCAGATTGGTTACTTTCAAATAGGTAGGCAAGGGCAAGTTTTTGTGTGCAGCACTCATAGCATACATATCATAAATTTCACCATTTGAAGTTAAGTGGCCATGAAACTTTTTCCCATACCAAGAGGCGATGCCAGTTTGTTCAAATCCTTGTGCATTATTTAATACAGTATAATTGATGCCACGGACCTGGTAGTTTTTGTTTCCACCTCGACTATGTGGTTCAGCACGTGCAATGGCATCTTTAAGTTCACTTATGTGTGGTGTTCTGCTTGGAATGCTATCATTTGCATCTTGATATCGACCTGAACTACAAGCGGATAAGATAAATGTAATAAGTATTAAAAATGTGTTTTCGCTTTTTTTCATACTGTATTCCGTAAACAAATTTTATTTATGTAGCACTGAACGTTGCAGGTAGTTCACTCGACAACAAAGTCGGAAGAAACAGCAATAACGTTAAGTTGATACTATACGTGGAAACGACGATGAGTGCTTATGGCCATTAGCATGCCAAATCCAGCTAGTAATGTCACCATTGAAGTGCCACCATAACTAACTAATGGGAGTGGTACACCAACCACAGGTAATAAGCCTGATACCATGCCAATATTTACAAACACATATACGAAGAAGGTTAGGGTTATGCTACCAGCTAATAATTTAGTAAAAGCATGTTGGGCGTTTATGGCAATCCATAATCCGCGCATCACAATAAATAAGTACACGGTAAGGAGTAGGCCTACGCCAATTAAGCCAAATTCTTCACTAAAAACTGCAAAAATAAAGTCTGTATGGCGCTCAGGCAAAAACTCTAGTTGAGATTGCGTACCTTGCAACCATCCTTTGCCGTCAACACCACCTGATCCAATGGCGATTTTAGATTGAATGATGTGATATCCAGAGCCAAGAGGATCTTGTTCAGGGTCTAAAAAAGTCATTACTCTCTGCCTTTGATAATCTTTCATCAAAAACATCCATAAAAAAGGAGCAAATGCGGAAGCTAATCCTGCGCATATTCCAATTAACTTCCAGCTAGCCCCTGCGAGAAATATAACAAAAATTCCTGAACTGGCAATCAGCAATGACGTTCCTAAATCAGGTTGTTTAGCTATTAATAGTGTTGGTATTAACACTAAAATGAAAGCGATAATAATGGTGGATATTTTCACGGGTAGATTCTCTTGGCTGATAAACCAAGCAATCATAATAGGCACAATTAACTTCATTATCTCAGAAGGCTGAAATTTCATAAAGCCTAAATCTAACCAACGTTGTGCACCTTTACCGACATGACCAAATAGCAATACAGCAACTAACATTAAAATACCTAAAACAAAAACAGGTACAGCCCATTTTCGATAGGACAGTGGTGGGATTTGAGCAATAACTAACATGACGACTAACGCTACGCCTAATCGAACAGCTTGGCGGTAAACAATGTCAATGTTTTGACCACCTGCACTATAGACAATAAATAAACCAAGCCCCATTAGTGACAATATGCCAAGCAATAATGCTAAATCAATATGCAACTTCTGCCATATGCTGCGTACCTGTTGTTGATCTTGGCCACTACTGCGCATTATTGTGCCTCAACTTTTTTTATGGCATTTCTTTTTAGGAAACTACCTTCTAAGTAATTGCTATGTGTGGAATGGTCATGTTGACTTTGAGCAACAATATTTACATCTGCTGTCGAACTATTAAGCTTAGTGGTTATCACTCTGTTACCAAAATATTGATCCATAATTTGTCTCGCTACAGGCCCAGCATTAGTGCCACCACCTCCTTTAGCTACATTTTCAATCGCAACAGCGACAACAATTTCAGGTGCATTAAAGGGAGCATAGGCAATAAACATGGCATTATCACGTTTGTTTTCTTGAGTTGTTTTTGCATCATATTTTTCATCTTGTTTAATCTTGGCGACTTGCGCAGAACCCGTTTTACCCGCAGCGTCATATTTTGAACCTTTAAATGGAGCATGGGCGGTTGCCCCTATTTTTTGCACAGTACTGTGCATTGCATTAAGTACTAAATCCCAATTTTCTTTTTGTTTTAACACTAAAGGTGCTTGTTCTTCGTATATGACTTCTTCCAAGGTATCTTGGCTTTGACCTTTTGAGTTTGTAATTAGCTCATTAGTCGCTTTTAATAAGTGGGGTACTTTACGTTCACCGTGATTAACTAGGGTGGTTAATGCTTGAGTCAACTGTAAAGGCGTAACGGTCCAATAACTTTGACCTATACCTACAGATAAGGTTTCACCAGTATACCATGGTTGATTATAGCGGCCGCGCTTCCATGCAACACTAGGCATAATAGCTTTGCTTTCTTCATGGATATCAATGCCAGTGTAATCGCCAAAACCAAAGCGCTCCATCATTGTGCTGATCTTAGTAATACCAAGTTTGAAAGCTAGTTTGAAAAAATAAATATTGCAAGATTGCTCTATTGCCTTATTTAAATCGACCCAACCATGGCCCCATTTTTTCCAATCTCGATATTTATTAGGTAAACCTTCAAGTTGATACCAACCAGGATCCCAAACCTTAGTGCTAGAGGTGATAATTTTTTCTTCTAAGCCAGTTAACGCTAAAAATGGCTTTACTGTTGATGCAGGAGGGTAGCCTTGAACACTTCTATTTATTAGAGGTAAATCTTTAGAGTTACGTATTTTGTTCCAATTTTTAGTGCTAATACCATGAACAAATAAATTGCCATCATAACTTGGATTTGAGTACATGGCTAAAATTCCGCCCGTACGAGGATCCATCGCAACAACCGCACCACGCTTGCCTGAAAGAGCACGTTTGGCGATCATTTGCAGTTCTATATCTAAGGTTAATGTTAAGTCTTTTCCGGGTGTTGGTGGGGTATAGTCCAACGTTCGAATGATCCTGCCTTGGTTATTAATTTCAACTTCTTGATGACCGATGCTGCCATGTAAAATATCTTCGTAATATCTTTCAATGCCTAATTTTCCAATGCCATGGGTTGCAGAATAGTTTTCAGATTTTCCTTCAAGCTCAAGTTTATTGGCATCTTTACGGTTTATTCGAGCAACATAACCTAAGTTATGTGTTGTTAACTTTCCAAAAGGATAATAACGCTTTAAACGTGCATCTACAAAAACACCGGGGAATTTATGTTTATTGACTGAAAAAAGTGCCACTTGTTGTTCACTTAAGCGCGGATGTAATTCTATTTGTTTAAAACGACGTTTACGTTTTACTGATTTAAAAAATTTCTTTTGTCTGTCTACGCTAATATCGAGCAATTTGCTCACCTGAGCTATGCTGATTTTCATATCATTAGTTTCTTCAGGAATGACCGCTAAGCTGTAAACAGGTTTGTTATCAGCAAGAATGACACCATTGCGATCGTAAATTAGTCCGCGATTCGGCGCTACAGGTAATAATTTAATTCGATTTGAATTAGAGCGCGTTTGGTATTTTTCAAAAGAATCGACTTGTAATGAATAGATATTAGTAAATAATATTAACAGCAGTACTAGTACGCCGACGAAGGTAATAAAAGTTCGACGTGCAAATAAGTTTGCCTCAGCGCTGTGGTTACGAATAATAACGCGACGAGTAGCCACTAACTACTCCTTTTATATAAAGTAATTTTAGTTGCAAACGGGTTTGCCTCCGCACTCTTGCAACAAATAGGATTACGAATAATAACGCGACGAGTAGCCACTAACTACTCCTTTTATATAAAGTAATTATAGTTGCAAACGGGTTTGCCTCTGCACTCTTGCAACAAAAAGGCTTACGGATAATAACGCGACGAATCACTAGTTACTCTCTATGATAAGGGTGGTTATTATTGACACTCCAAGCACGATATAAACTTTCAGCAATGAGAATTCTAACCATAGGGTGTGGCAACGTAAGTGGTGATAAAGACCATTTTTGTTCACTGGCTTTGATGCAAGTAGCTGATAAGCCTTCTGGGCCACCAACCAGCAGGGCTACATCTCGTCCATCAAACTGCCAACGTTCAAGTTGTTTAGCAAGCTGTGGCGTATTCCAAGGTTTGCCTTCCACTTCTAAAGTGACAATGCGGCTTCCCTTGGGAATAGCGCTAAGTAACTGCTCACCTTCTTTTTCTAAAATACGCGAGATGTCTGCATTTTTACCACGTTTACCCGCTGAAATTTCGACTAACTCGAATGACAAATCCCGAGGGAAGCGACGAGCATATTCGTTAAAGCCTTGAATAACCCAAGCTGGCATTTTAGTACCGACAGCATATAAAGTTAGTTTCATAAGTTAATTTTCTATCCCTATAGTGAAGTAACCATTAAAGTCACATAAAGCTTGTAATAATATGATATTAAAGGTTATCACGAAGGAAAAAGTGACTAGAACAAGGCGGTAGATAGTGGAATAGTCCACTATTGCGAGTGAGACCAACGTGTTTCTAGCTTTTCCTTTCATAAAGAGTTAACTTGTGATAATTAGTCTTCAGCCCATAATTGTTCTAAATTATATTTATCGCGTTGTTCATCAGTCATGACATGAACAATTATATCGTTTAAATCTACTAATGCCCATTCACCAATATCGTTACCTTCCATGCCACGTGGTTCAACACCTGCAGCACGACATTCCATGGCAACGGATTGAGCAATAGATTTTACATGGCGATTCGAATTTCCTGAGCAGATAACCATATAATCGGCAAAACTAGCTTTGTCGCTAATGTGAAGAGATATGATATCTCTACCTTTCATATCTTCAAGTTTTTCGATAACAAATTTATTAAGTTCTTCAGTTTGCAAAGTGTTCTTCCTAGTGTCAGGTTTATTGTTTAGTTCGGGAGTAAGTCGCCGATAATTGTCGTGCTAAAGTACGACAATAAATTAATCCATTTGGTTTAGGTGAATAATAATAACACTTTTTGAAGAAATCGTTAACGATAAAGCTTATTTTTGTTGATAAAAGCTAATACTTTTGGAGAAAGTAGATGCTGGCACGCTTGTTTATTTATTAAACGTTGACGAACGTCACTTGACGAAATGTTGATATCTAAATGTTCGTCATAATCAGGTAAGCTGCTAGGAAGTAATAAAATTCCCCCAGACTTCTTATCTTTCAACGTTTTTACATCATCAACTTGATGATTGTTGAGTAATGACTTCGTTGCTTGGTTTATATTGTTTAGCTGGTAATTTGGGCGTGTATTAACCACTAAATGACAAAGAGATAAAATTTCTTGATATTTATGCCAGCTGGTAAAGGTTAATAAAGAATCTAACCCCATGATGAAATATAAGCGAGCAAAGGGATGTAATTGATATAGTTCTTTTAAGGTGTCAACTGTGAATGAATAGCCGTTACGTTTTAACTCACGTACATCACAACTAAGTATAGGTTCAGCATCACAGGCTAATTTAACCATTGTTGCGCGATGTTTAGGACTGACATTGACAGATGTTTTATGAGGAGGGATATTAGCAGGAATTAATAATACTTTATCTAATGATAGATGAGCGGCTACTGCCTTGGCTGGTAAAGTATGACCAAGGTGAATAGGATTAAAAGTGCCACCTAAAATACCAATATTATTCATTACTAATAGTGCCCATAACTAACTGTACTCATTGTTAACTATATTCGTAGTTAAGAGAAAAGTGTTGCGTGGTTTCACCATGATAAAGTGTAATGCAAAGGTCGGCCAATAATATAAAAGCATTAAATTCACTGCTAGTTTTACTGATTAAATCAATATCGGCAAGTCGTGACATAGCCCGCTTTACATTTTTTAGGCTTATGTGAGTAAGAGCGTGTTGATATAATGGCTTGCGTTTATCCCAAATGCGGTATTCTTTATATAAATCATTGAGCGGTTGGCCTTGTGCTAATTTATCTAACATGGTGTACAATTGATTGATTTCTTTGTGAAACACCCAAGTTATTTGCCCCGCAGCGGTACCTTCTTGCTGTAATTGATCCAGCATCACTAAACACTTTTTACAATTGCCCTGTAATAAAGCATCAATAATTTGAAAAGGATTAAATTTAGCTTGTTTGGTCACTAATTTCTCAGCATCATGTAAGCTAATTTGTTGATTATTAGGGAATAATAATAAAAGCTTTTGAAGCTCTTGTTCTAAGGCAGGTAAATTTCCTTCAAATAATTCTATCAATAATGATGATAACTCTGGCGCTAGGTTAACGTTAAGACTTCTTGCTTGGTTTTGTAACCATCGTGGTAAGCCATTAACGTCTATATCGTATAAAGGTAAATAACATCCTAGTTGAGTTAAGTTTTTAAACCATTTTCTATTCGCGCTGGGACCATCGAGTTTTGGACCATGGAATATAAAAGTAACATCTTGAAATGATGAGTTTTTCTCGATGATTTCGCTTAATGCTAATAAGGCTTTATTGCCGCTATCACCAATTTTTATGGTAGTGAGTTCAACTTCAATAATGCGTTGACTAGCAAATAAACTCATCGATTGGTATTCATCAATGAGTTGTTGCCAATCAAATTTATTGTCGCTAGTAAAGCGAATTATCTCACTAAAACCTTGCTGCTGACCGTTTTTTATTATTTTTGCTAAGCTATCATTTTTTTGCCAAGGCTCATCACCAAAAACCAACCACACAGGTTTAAATCCCTGTGATAATGTTTGCTGTAGTTGATTATGATAAATCTTCATGAAGGCCTTTTCATTAATGTAAAGAGTTTACTCGCGCAAGTATTATCGTTGAATTCTTGCCATATCTCGCAGAATTTTATCTGCCGCGGACTTTCTCATTTCACTTAACAATAGCGATAATTCGCGAGACTTTGCTAGTGCTAAATTAGGATCATCTTGATAATCACGGTTTAGCTCAAAACGAAAATCTTGTGGTTCCTCGATTGGTTCACCATTTTTTGAGCCAAATCGTAATTGATAATGAACAGCGTAAATTAGTTCGTATTCAGCAACTTGTCCGTTTTGAAATACTGATAATGTTCTTCTATCAAGCTTATCTGAGAGGATACGTAGCTCAGGTGTTTGTGCATTTTTATATTTGAGCACTTTCACCTGATTACGAGAAAGGTGTTGCTTTACCAAACGCGTCAATTCACCATGAACATCGCTTGAACTAACATATAGTGTCTGTAATTCATCACTGAGTAAGTAATCACCACGCAGGTGAAAGCCGCAGGAGCCCAGCAAACTTGCGAGAAATATCATTAAGTAAATATAACTCCTTTGCTTGGTATTGCTACGACTTACACTTTGTCGAGATGAAAAGTTCATTCTAGTTAGCCACAATGTTAAGTAATTTACCTGGAATGTAAATTACTTTGCGAATAGTTTTACCATCAGTGAATTTAAGTACGTGCTCGTCATTTAATCCTAATTCTTCAACCGCTTCTTTACTCGCATCAGCAGCAACCGTTATCTTCGCACGCAATTTACCGTTAACTTGTATAATGATAAGTTTTTCATCTTCAACTAAAGCACTTTCGTCAACGGTTGGCCATTGAGCATTCTCAACAGAAACATTGCTATCGCTGCCATTTGTCTGCGCTAATTCTTTCCATAAGTAATGACACATATGAGGCGTTATAGGCGTTAACATTAATACTACCGCGCGAAGAGATTCAAGCATTACTGCTTTGTCTTCAGTTGTCGTCATTGGCGCTTTGCTTAAATGATTCATTAACTCCATGATGGCTGCAATAGCTGTATTAAAGGTATTACGACGACCAATATCATCGGTTACTTTTGCAATAGCTTTATGTAATTCACGACGTAGTTTTTTCTGAGCTGAGTTTAATTTCAAGTCTTGGCTTGCAGGTGCATCACCATTATTGACTTCAACAAAGTCATGAACAATTTTATAAACACGTTTAACAAAACGGTGTGCTCCTTCAACTCCTGCATCAGACCACTCTAATGTTTGCTCTGGTGGTGAAGTAAACATGATAAATAAGCGAACAGTATCAGCGCCATATTTACTAATCACTTCTTGCGGGTCGATACCGTTATTCTTAGATTTTGACATCTTACTCATGCCAGCAGATATAACGGCTTCACCGTCAGTGTTGCTAACAGCAGAGGTTACATGGCCTTTTTCATCACGCTCAACGGTTACATCACTAGGTGCAATCCATTCTTGAGCACCATTATCTGCTTCACGGTAATATGTTTCTGCTAACACCATTCCTTGGCAAAGTAATTTTTTGTAAGGTTCATCACACTTTACTAAACCAACATCACGTAATAATTTATGGAAAAATCGTGAATAAAGTAAATGTAAAATAGCGTGTTCGATCCCCCCAATATATTGATCAACGGGTAGCCAATAATTGGCTTTAGCAGAGTCAAGCATTTGGCTGTCATCGTTTGGTGAACAATAACGAGCGTAATACCAAGATGATTCCATAAAGGTATCGAAGGTATCTGTTTCACGTAGGGCATCTTCACCATTAAAAGTCGTTTTTGCCCACTCTGGGTCATCTTTAATTGGGGAAGTTACACCATTCATAACCACGTCTTCTGGCAATACAACAGGTAATTCGTTTTCAGGTACGGGTACTGATTCGCCATTGGCAAGATTAATCATTGGGATAGGTGTACCCCAATAGCGTTGACGAGAAACGCCCCAATCACGCAGACGGAAGTTAGTGGTAACTTTACCTTTGTTCTCACTGATTAATTTATCGCTAATCGCTTTAAAAGCTTGTTCGAAGTCTAAACCATCAAACTCGCCTGAATTAATCAATGTGCCTTTTTCAATGATGGCTGCTTTACTTATATCAGAAATGTTTTCGTCATCACCTTCTTTACCACATTCCTCTGAGGTACTAATCACTTGCGTGATAGATAAACCGTACTTAGTGGCAAATTCATAATCACGTTGATCATGACCAGGTACTGACATTACCGCGCCAGAACCATAATCCATTAACACAAAGTTGGCAGCCCAAACAGGCACTAACTTACCTGTAAGTGGATGAATTGCTTTAAGTCCTGTATCAACACCTTTTTTCTCCATCGCAGCCATATCAGCTTCGGTGGTTTGGTTGCCTTTACATTCTTGGATAAAATCTGTTAATGCCATATTTCCTTTTGCAGCATTCTCTTTTGCTGCAATTCGCGCTAACGGATGCTCAGCAGCAAGTGCTACATAAGTTACACCCATTAAGGTGTCAGGACGAGTGGTGTAAATATCAAAACTTTCTTGTCTGCCTTCAACTAAACCGTCAACTTGGAAGGTCATATCAACGCCTTGAGAGCGACCAATCCAGTTACGTTGCATGGTTTTTACTTGCTCAGGCCAGTCGGTTAGCTTATCTAAATCATCAAGTAATTCTTGCGCGTAATCCGTTATTTTAATAAACCACTGTGGAATTTCTTTCTTTTCAACTACAGCACCAGAGCGCCAGCCACGACCGTCAATCACTTGCTCGTTAGCTAAAACGGTTTGATCAACCGGATCCCAATTTACCGAGGAATTTTTCTTATAAACTAGCCCTTTTTCGTAAAGCTTAGTGAAAAACCATTGTTCCCATCGGTAATAATCTTGCTTACATGTTGCTAGCTCTCTGTCCCAGTCGTAACCAAAACCTAAAGATTTCAACTGATTTCGCATGTAATCAATGTTTTGATAAGTCCATTTTCCGGGCGCACTTTTATTCTTGATCGCAGCATTTTCAGCAGGTAAACCAAAGGCATCCCAACCCATGGGTTGCATAACATTTTTGCCTTGCATACGTTGGTAACGAGAGATTACATCACCTAAACTGTAGTTACGTACATGACCCATATGTAAACGACCACTAGGGTATGGGAACATGGCTAGACAGTAGAACTTCTCTTTGCTGTCATCTTCAATTGCTTTAAAAGTCTCGTTATCAGTCCAAAAACTTTGTACTGTGGCTTCAATTGCTTGGGGATTATAAATGGCTTCCATTAATGGTTTCTCTAATGCTGTATTTAGGTGTTACTTTCGTCGATATTATCTGTCTAGTTTATGGTAAGTACAGTATAAAACGCGCAATAAACTTGAGTATGATTTATCGCGATAGAATACCTTATCTGACTAGCTAACAACAAGCTTAATTGGTAATTTTGTCTATACTATTAAAAAGAATAAAAAACAGTAATAAAAGGAACGTGCTATGACAAAGAAAAAAGAATATCTTATGGAAATTTATCAAGATCTTAGTAATTGGCTTGATGAAATTAAAGCGTTGCAAAAACCTAGAGTTACAGAGTTAGTTAAACGCGCTAAATTATATGCTAAAGCCGCTGAGAATATGTCGGAAGAAAAAGTAAATCAATTTACTGATAATTTAAAACATGATTTACATGATTTTTACCAACAAAACCAATCACAAGCAAAACATTCTATTTATTTGGGCTTACTCAATGAAACGCTTTGGTCAACCCTTGCTCAATTGACCGATAAATCGCAAGTCGAATGGGCTGAATTAGTGGAAGATTTTGAGCATGATGGTATATACAAAGCGGGTGATATTATTGGCTTTGGAGAGTTGGTTTGTCAGCAATGTGAAGAGAAAATACATATATTACATGTAAGTGAGGTCGCAGTCTGTGCAAAATGTGGTGGTGAAACTTTTTCTCGCTTACCCCTCGATCCTTAATTTCTAGTTAGTTTTTATATTGTTAGAAAAGGTCTTAGCTAGTACACTAGTTATATCGCTTTATCGATTTTAAAAAGCACATTTTCTCAAGGACATGCATGATCATAACACCTGCTTTGCAATGTAGACTTACTTCAACACAACTTAGTTCTACTTTATCTGCGGAGCTCTTCACCTCCAAAAAACATCCCAGTAAAATAAAGCAAACTTTCGTTGGTCATGATCGAGCTAAAGAAGCGTTAGAATTTGGTCTTTCGATGTCGTCAATAGGCTTTAATGTCTTTGCAATGGGGGAACATGGTACTGGAAGACAAACCTTAATTAAGCAATTATTAACCAACGTAGCGAAAGAGCAAGCTACGCCTGCTGAGTGGTGTTACATCAATAACTTTGACGAAAACCATGCGCCGTATAAACTTTATGTAAACCCAGGTGATGGAAAACAGCTCTTATCACGAATAAATAAATTTATTGATGAGCTAATGGACTTATTCCCTGATATTTTTGATAACCCCGGTTATCAAAGGCAAAAGTCAGCTATAGATCGTAATTTTAATAAAAAATATGATGAGGCTATTGCCGCAGTTGAAGAAATAGCATTAAAAAGTAATGTTTCGTTATACGAAGAAAATGGTGAAGTGGGTTTCTCTCCTTTAGTTGATGGCAAGCCATTAAATGATAAAGAATTTGCCAATATTAATGAAACAGATAGAGCTAAGTTTTATCAGTTATTGGCAGAGCTTGAGGTTGTGCTTGCAGAGCAATTACTTGAATTGCCTTTATGGAAGCGAGAATCTTCAGATCTATTGCGTAAACTGAAAAATGAAACGGCAGAACAAGCGATCAACCCTTATTTAAAAGAGCTAAAACAAGAGTTTAGTGAAAATGAAGGTGTATTGAAATATCTCAGTAAAGTAAATAATCATGTTGTTGACGCTTCATTAGAAATTCTAGTAAATGATGATGATGAAACGGTTAATGAGAAAGAACTACGTAAGTTGATGGTTGAGCGATTTTTACCAAACCTATTGGTACCGCGAAGTGTTAATGATGGTGCCCCTGTTATTTATGAGCAGAATCCAACCTATCAAAACTTGTTTGGTCATGTAGACTTTGCTAGTTTTCAAGGTAGTAGCTATACCAGTTATCGATTAATTCGCCCCGGCGCTTTACACAAAGCTAATGGTGGTTACTTATTACTTGATGCAGATAAGTTATTAACTCAACCATTAGTATGGTCTCGCTTAAAGCTGGCATTAAAAACTGGGCAAATAACCATAGAAAATCCTTACTCTGAACTAAGCCAACCAGGTGCTTATAGTTTACAACCAGAAAAAATCCCATTAAAAGTCAAAGTCATTTTATTAGGTGATGCTGAAATTTATTATACCCTGCAAGATTATGATCAAGAATTTACAGAGTTATTTAGGGTATTGGCAGATTTTGATCACTATTTAGAGAAAAATGATGGAAATTTGATCGCTTTTGGTAACTTAATCCGTCAACGAGCATTCAAGCATAATTATCCAAGTATTGATGATGAAGCGGTACTTGAGCTAGTTCGTTATGCGTTAAAGCGAGCAGAACATCAACATAAAATTTCTGCCAATATTGTGCAAATAAATGATTTATTAGATGAAGCCAACTACTGTTGGAATAAAAGTGGTGCTAGTGGCACATTAAAAGCTGAACATGTTGCAATGGCATTAGCTGCGAAAAAACGTCGTACAGGCCGATTAAGCGAAACTTGGCTTGATGAAATTAAAGAGCAACAAGTGCTGATTAATACCGAAGGCGAATTTGTAGGGAAAGTTAATGGCTTAACAGTATTAGAAATTGGAGACAGTGTTTTTGGCACACCTGCACGCATAACTGCAACGGTTTATGCTGGTAGCGAAGGAGTAACAGATATTGAGCGTGAGGTCGATTTAGGTAAATCTATTCATTCTAAAGGCGTGTTGTTACTGACGGGATATTTAGGGCACAAATACGGTCAGAGCTTTCCTGTATCCATTTCGGCGAATATTGCAATTGAGCAATCTTATGGCCATATCGACGGGGATAGCGCCTCAATGGCTGAACTTTGCGCATTAATCTCTGCAATTACTCTGTTACCAATAGATCAAGGTTTAGCAATCACAGGATCAATTAATCAGCATGGTGAAGTGCAATCTATTGGTGGTGCGAATGAAAAAATTGAGGGTTTCTTCCAGCTTTGTAAAGATAAAGGGTTAACAGGAAAGCAAGGTGTGATCATCCCAAAAACTAATGTGATAAATTTAATGTTAAATACCGAGGTTATTGCAGCGGTTGAACGTAATGAGTTTGCAATTTATGCGGTAGAAACCATTGACCAAGCACTTGAATTATTGATGAAAATTACCGCTGGAACTATGAATAGCACAGGGAGATACCCTAGAAAATCTATTCATAGTTTAGCATTAGATAAATTGTCGCATTTTGCTGAATTGTTAGAAGGTGGTGAAGAGTAAAACCAACGAACCAATTAACTCAGCATCATTGGTGACTTTAAAGTTGGAGACTTAAACTTTGTCTGTAAATTATTATAAAAAAAACACCAGAGAAAGCTTCAATGGTGTTTTTAACTGGATGAAGTGAGTTTAGAAAATTGACCGGAAAGAGGATTTACCACTACGACGAGTAGCTCTTCGATTTCTCATGCGACTGTGTAATTCTCTTCGTTTAGAGTCTAGCCATTCTTCACGAGTTACTGTGTTATCACCTGATCGTTCTCCTTCTCTTTCTCTATAGACGCAAAACTCCCCAAATGCTTCTATATCTGGTTGTAGCTCTTCTGCAACGAGTTCTATCATTATGGCATCATCTAAGAAACCTAAAACAGGGATGTGATCCGGTACTAAATCTTCTGGATCGCTAAAGTAAGCCAGTGCGCTAATAACATCGCTGCGCTCTTGCTCTGGAATCTGCCACTCGTCATCTTCAATCATAGCTACAAGAATTTCTAATTTTTTAAGTCGTAATTTTACAAATTCAGGAACATCTCCCTGTACTTCTAAACTTAAATTTTTTGCATTAGCCAAAACTTCTTGTTCAGACAGTTCTTTTGCACCTGATTGAGCTTGTCTCATTACGTTACGAAAGTGATCAAGATCTGATTCTTTCAATTCAAAGGTTACTTCAAACGCCATTCTAATTCTCCTGTATTTGGCTTTTATCAAAAGTGTTAAAGACTCATCAATTTTGTATAGATAAAGTTGAAAGAGCTACTTTTATTTTTGATCTCAATATTAAATCTATCAGATAAGTAAAATAACGCCACAGTTTTTCTGTAAATATATTCTTCTATTTGATGGTCATAATAAAGAACGGGCAATCATTAAGGGATGATTTACGCTGTGAAGCATTAATTCCGCTGGCTTCATATTGATTTTAAATAAAAAGTTACATTTTTTTTATTTTCTACTATGCTTATTTTGTAAGCAATAAAAATAGTTCGACAAGGTACGTTGCTTGTCGCCATAGAGCTTAAAAGTAAACTAATAAAAATAATATTTTTTCCAGTTGTTTATAAAAAATAATAATAAACATAGGAATTGGGGGCGTAGTGGAATTAACCAGTCAAATTAATGAAATTTGGCCAATAGCGGCATATTTTGTCATTTTAGTCGCAATGCTAATTTTTATGATGGTCTTATCTCATTTTTTGGGACCTAAAACAAAGTCGCGCGCTAAAAATACACCTTATGAATCAGGTGTTGTCTCTGTTGAACACAATAAAACCCGTTTTGGTAATCACTTCTTTTTATATGCAATTTTCTTCGTCATTTTCGATTTAGAAACTATCTTTCTTTTCGCATGGGTCATTGCCTTTGACGAAGTCGGTTGGCTTGGCTTTATAGAAGCGAGTATTTTTATTCTTGTGCTACTCGCTGCACTTATTTATTTAATTCGAGTTGGCGCTCTTGAGCTTAAACATCGACATCAAGGCGTGCGAGCACAACAATTGAATTTTGAATGCTTAAACTCTAAAAACTTAAACATCAACTCAAACCATAATAAAAAGGAACGACTTTAATGGAGTGGTCATTAACTAAAGCCAAGCTAGATGAACAAATGATTCAAGCTAAATCAGTCTCTGAAGAAGAGCTACAACGAAGCGTCTTTATGGCTAAGCTTGATGATATGGTTAATTGGGGGCGGAAAAACTCTATTTGGCCTTTCAACTTCGGCTTAAGTTGTTGTTATGTAGAAATGGCAACCAGTTTTACTTCTCGTCATGATATTGCCCGTTTTGGTGCTGAGGTTATCCGTGCTACGCCAAGGCAAGCTGATTTAATGGTGATTTCTGGTACTTGCTTTTTAAAAATGGCGCCTGTGATTCAACATTTGTATGAGCAACTATTAGAACCTCGTTGGATTATTTCTATGGGCTCTTGTGCTAACTCTGGTGGTATGTATGACATTTACTCCGTAGTTCAAGGTGTTGATAAATTTATTCCTGTTGATGTTTATGTGCCCGGTTGTCCACCACGCCCAGAAGCCTTACTTGAAGGCTTACTATTACTACAAAATCAAATTCAGCATCAACCCAGACCATTAAGTTGGGTAGTAGGAGAGCAATCGGTATCGCAAATTGCTAAACCATCACTGCGTGATATTAAGCATGAAAGTCGTATTCAAGTAACCAATCTTGATTCGCCAGATTTGTCATAAAGGACGGACTTATGACTACTGCTAATCTTGAAAAAAAAATTGATATGACTGCCTGTAAGGATTGGCAGCAAAGTACGGTTATCAGTCTATTTGAAGAAATAACCGCACTTTCCCCTGACATAGTGTTAACACCTGTTAGTGCAATTGAAAATATTGTTGATGATATTCCTAGTTTTTGGGTCGACAAAGATAAACTTTGTAAATTGATGCAAGCACTCAAGCATGATTTATCAAAACCTTTTGATATGTGTTTTGATTTAAGTGCAATAGATGAAACCCAACGTCAACATAAAGGCAGTTGTGTTAGCGATTTTACGCTTAATTATCATTTACGCTCTCATCAACGAAATCAAGATGTCCGCTTAAAAGTAGCGTTAACATCGAAAGATAAAAATATTGATAGTGTCTGTAGTATCTGGATGAATGCAAATTGGTATGAGCGTGAAATTTGGGACATGTTTGGTATTAACTTTACGGGACACCCGTATTTATGCCGTATTTTAATGCCGAACACTTGGCAAGGACACCCCTTATTAAAAACTCACCCTGCTCGTGCGACGGAGATGGCACCATTCACTTTACCACCAGATGAACAAGATAAAGAACAGCAAGCGCTAAAATTTCACCCTGAAGCTTGGGGGATGAAGCGCCAAAATAAAAATAATGATTTTATGTTTTTAAATCTTGGGCCAAACCACCCTAGTGTTCATGGTGCTTTTCGCATAGTTTTGCAAATGGATGGTGAAGAAATTGTTGATTGTGTGCCAGATATTGGCTACCACCATCGCGGCGCCGAAAAAATGGGCGAACGCCAATCTTGGCATAGCTACATTCCTTACACCGATCGTATTGATTACCTCGGTGGAGTAATGAATAACTTTCCTTACGTGATGGCAGTAGAGAAACTTGCCGGAATAACTGTACCGGATAGGGCCAAAGTTATTCGTATTATGACCGCAGAAATGTTTCGAATTTTATCACACCTACTTTTTTACGGTACTTTTGCGCAAGATATTGGCGCGTTATCACCAATTTTTTATATGTTTATCGATCGAGAAAAACTGTTCGCTATTATTGAAGCGTTTACGGGCGCACGTATGCACCCAAGCTGGTTTCGTATCGGTGGTGTTGCTCAAGACTTGCCTCAAGGCTGGGATAAATTGGTTAGAGATTATGTTAACTACCTGCCTAAACGTCTTGATGAGTATGAAAAAATGGTTATGCAAAATGCGTTATTGAAAAAGCGTACCGTTGATATTGGTGCCTATTCAAGTAAAGAAGCCCTAGAGTGGGGGGTTACAGGGCCAGGATTAAGGGCAACGGGATATTCATGGGATTTGCGTAAACAACGACCTTATGGTGGTTATGATCAATTTGATTTTGAAGTGCCATTGGGTCACAAAGGAGATTGTTACGACAGGTGTCGTGTACGAGTGGAAGAAATGCGCCAAAGTATTCGTATTATAGAGCAATGTTTAAATAATATGCCTGAAGGAGCTTATAAAGCAGAACACCCACAAACAACGCCGCCCGATAAGTCTCGCACTATGCAAGACATCGACACCTTAATTCCTCATTTTGTTAATGTTACATGGGGGCCAGTGATACCCGTAGGTGAAGTGTCAATGTTTGTTGAAGCGACCAAAGGCATTATGGGTTACCACCTTATTAGTGATGGCAGCACTATGAGTTATCGCACACGAATTCGTACGCCAAGTTTTGCTCATTTACAAATGTTGCCTTTGATCAGCAAGGGACAAATGGTGGCAGATTTAATTGCTACCTTAGGCAGTGTTGATTACGTTATGGCGGATGTAGATAGATAGGAAGTCTTTGCATTACGAATGAAAAGTAACGAATGATAAGTTATGACATAAATATAGATTAAAGATTAGGGACTTATGAAAAATAACAATAATGACTTTAGTTTAGATCAAAGAATACCTAGCATGATGGTAACTGATGAAGAGGTTGATTTTCGTCAGTACCTTAGCTCAGATGAATTATCTGCTATTGAACATGAGGTTTCAATTATGGAAACCCGTGAATCGGCAGGTATTGAAGCGCTTAAAATTGTACAGCAACACCGTGGTTGGATAAGTGATGATAGTCTTATATCGATAGCTCAATGTTTAAATATTTCTAGTGCACAATTAGAAGGGGTGGCTACCTTTTATAACCTTATATATAGGCAAAAAGTTGGGCATTTTGTTATTCACTTATGCGATAGCATTAGTTGCCATTTAACGGGTTATGATGAAATCCTTAAGGTTATTAAACGCCACCTTAATATTGATTACGGCCAAACAACACATGATGGGCAGTTCACTTTATTATCAAATGTTTGCTTAGGAAGCTGTGATAAATCGCCAGCAATGATGATTGATGGCAAACATTATCAATCACTTACAGCTGATTCAGTCGTTGCCATTTTGAATGGGCTTAGCCAGAGCGTAGGAGAGGCTAATGACTGAACCCACCTCTGGTAATGACCCAATCGATACTAACTGGCTGGAACAGGCGCTAATTCAGGCGTTAACTAAGCCACTGTCACATTTAATAAACCTTGAGCAACCCCTTGATTTTGATGCCTATGTTAGAGCCGGTGGCTATGTGGGTGCTACTAAAGCACTAAAAGAATTAACGCCGAAAGCCGTGCTAGATATCGTTAGTGAATCTGGTTTGAAAGGACGTGGTGGAGCCGGTTTTCCAACAGGGATGAAGTGGAGCTGTGTGCCAGCATTGCAGGAAAAAAAGCTACCAGAAGATTCACCTTTTAACGTTGGCTCTCATAATCAAGGCTCTCATAACCAAGGCAATAGCTACTTAATATGCAACGCTGATGAGATGGAGCCGGGCACTTTTAAAGACAGGTATCTCATAGAGGGTGTGCCAAACCAACTTATTGAGTCAATGATCATTGCGAGCTACACCATTAGCGCTAATAAAGCTTATATTTTTTTACGAGGGGAGTATTTCCTTGCCGCTCAACGCTTGCAAGAAGCGATAGATCAAGCATATGAAAACAACTGGTTAGGAGAAAATATTCAAGGTACTGAGTATCAACTCGATTTATATGTTCATACCAGTGCCGGTCGCTATATTTGTGGTGAAGAAACTGCGCTCATTAATGCTTTAGAAGGTAAACGTGCTACCCCTAGAGCTAAACCGCCATTTCCACAAGTTAGTGGTTTATTTGGTAAACCAACCGTAGTCAATAATGTCGAAACCTTAAGTAACTTACCGCATATTTTAAAGCATGGTAGTGAATGGTTTAAAGACTTATCACCTAACAGTGATCCTGGCACCAAATTGTATGCAGCTTGTGGTCAGGTAAATAATCCGGGCGTTTGGGAATTGCCCATGGGAGTGACAATTCGTGAGCTACTTTATGATTATGCTGGTGGTATGAAAGATGGCGTGAACTTAAAAGGGCTATTGCCTGGCGGTGCATCTACCGACTTTTTAACACAGCAACACCTTGATACACCTATGGATTTTGACTCTATTAGCAAAGCAGGAAGTCGTTTAGGAACGGGCGGGCTAATTGTTCTGGGTGATAAACATTGCCCTGTTGCCATGGTATTAAATTTATTACAGTTTTTTGCTCAAGAATCCTGTGGATGGTGCACACCCTGTCGAGATGGTACGCCATGGGCGGTAGAAATTTTAACTCGCATTGAGCAAGGTGAAGGTACCCAAAAAGACTTAATTCAATTAAATGAGCTTTGTGATTTCATGTGGTTAGGTAAAACTCATTGTGCTTTGGCTCCAGGAGCCGTTGAACCATTAAAAAGTGCAATGCGCTATTTTAAAGAAGACTTTGAACAGCATATCGAGCAGGGCTGTTGTCCCTTTGAGAAAGAGAAGCAGAAAAAGCAAGAGAAGTTGGCGAGTAATACAATGGAGACTAGCGATGACGAATAAAGAAGGAGATAAAAAAGTCACCATCTATATTGATGATGTGCCTTATCCAGTTTCTCTCGATAACAATTTACTTGCAGGCGTGTTGTCTAATAAGTTGAACTTACCCTATTTTTGTTGGCATCCATCTATGGGCTCAGTAGGAGCATGTCGTCAATGTGCGGTCACGCAATATATGGATGAGAATGATACTCGGGGTCGTGTGGTGATGTCCTGTATGACACCGATAACTGATGGCATGCGTATCGGCCTTAACGATCAAGCATCGGCAAAATTTCGAGAACAAGTCATTGCTGCCATGATGACTAACCATCCTCACGATTGTCCTGTTTGTGCAGAAGGTGGAGAATGCCATCTACAAGATATGACTGTGATGACAGGCCATAGCTCTCGGCAATATCGTGGTGAGAAGCGTACTTTTACCAATCAATATTTAGGTGAATTGGTCGGCCATGAAATGAACCGATGTATTACCTGTTATCGCTGTGTTCGCTTTTATAAGGATTATGCAGGCGGTAAAGATTTTGATGTTTTTGGTTCACGTAATCAGGTTTATTTTGGTAGACAAAAAGATGGTGTATTAGAAAGTCAGTTTAGTGGTAATTTGGTGGAAGTGTGTCCAACAGGCGTGTTCACTAATAAGCTTTTTTCTGCTCATTACACCCGCAAATGGGACTTGCAATCAGCACCTTCTGTGTGTGCTCATTGCTCCATAGGTTGCAATACAAGTATTGGCGAACGCTATGGTTCGGTTCGTCGGGTGATGAATCGTTACAACCATGATCTTAATGGATATTTTTTATGTGATCGTGGCCGTTTTGGTATTGGTTTTGTTAATTCAAGTAATAGAATTAACAGTGTTAAGGGCATAAATACTAAAGTAGGAGAGCCATGTGTTGGCATGTTTAATGAGAAAAGTTTTGCCAAAGGTATGGATCAACACTCAGGTGAAAACTTTGTTGGTATTGGCTCTGCTCGTGCTTCTTTTGAAGCAAACCGGTTATTAAAATACTTGGTGGGCAAAGATAACTTTTCTATAGGTTATAGTAATCAAGAAATGCAATTAGCCTTAAGGCATAAACACCTCTTGGCTCAATACCCACAGCAAAGTTTAGCGGGTATAGAGAATAGAGTGCAACACGGTAACGGTGAAAAAGAGCACGATTTAGTACTGATTATTGGTGAAATTATTGAGCAAACAGCACCGCGGCTAGCATTAACCGTTAAACAAGTACAACGAAATGCAGCATTAGATAAAGCAGATAGTATTGGTGTCAAGCATTGGCAAGACTCAGCAGTAAGAACATACGCAGGAGACACAAGGACACCACTATTCTCTTTGCAGGCGCAACCGAGTGAGTTTGATCAAAATGCTAATGGTGCTGTGCTTTTATCACCACAGCAAATAATTAGTTGTGTAAAGCGTTTAACACAGATGTTGCAAGATGATTTCGCTGTTAATGACACGGTTGTAGCATTACGAAAGCAAGATAATTTAGAAACTCCTTCCTTAGAAACTGGCAATATTGACAGTGAAAGATCGGGCTCGAAAAGTACAAATAATGAAGATAAATTTTTGTTATTACTTGCACGAACTTTATCACAAGCAAAAATGCCATTAATCATTACAGGTTTATCGCTAAAATCTCCTGAACTACTGATAGCTATTGATGACTTAATGGCTTGTTTATCACAAAAATCTCATGTTTTTTCACCTGAATTAACGATTGTTGCACCTGAGTGTAATAGTGTTGGTAATCTTCATTTTCTCAGTGAAGGTACCTTATCCATAGAACAGGTTATTAAGCGTTGTGCTAGTAATAGTGATGAGCCAACAAGTTTACTGATTCTTGAGCAAGATTTGGCACAACTGAGTAAAGAGCAAAGGCATAAATTACGTCGATACTGTAAAACCATGATAGTGCTTGATCATACGAATAATGAATTGACGAAAGTTGCTGATATAGTTTTGCCTGTAGCCGCAGTGAGTGAAAGTAATGGTCATTTTGTTAATTTTCAAGGGCGATTACAGCGCTTTGCTTCAGTGCATATTCCAGTTAAACCTATTATGGAAAATTGGCATTGGCTTGGATTATTAGCAAAATATCTTTTCAATCACAAAGAAGTAAATTTTAATAATGTAAGTCAGCTACAATCATTTTTTGCTAAACGTGGTGAGCCATGGGCATTGCAAGTACTGACATGTCAAAGCCAGCAGGAAGAACAAGCCAGTGAAGGTGTTGCTAGGCAAACTCCACGAGCAAGCGGACGCACTGCTATGATGGCAAATCAATCGGTGCATGAAGTGAAAACTTATCTAGAGAATAGTCACAATGATACTTTAAATTATTCTATGGAAGGTGCTAGTTCTGGCACTAGCAGTAATATGCCTTATACGTGGTCGCCAGCATGGAATTCAAATCAATCAGTGTTTCAATATCAACAAGAAGTCAATGGAGACCTGAAGAACGCAGCAAACGAAAATTTATTAAACCTGACCTTATCTGTGTATTTTGATGGTTCAATAGATGAAAGTGTCACTGAAAAGTTAAATAAATTGTGGCCTATCTTATCAGAGGAAAGTGCGGAAAAAGCATCGGAAGAAACCGTAAATAAATTAACACTTATTCAAAACCTGCCTTGGTTTTTATCAGATCAGCAAACCAGACATTTACCCGAATTCATCCTTATGTTTGCAGGTAATACAGTGTCAATTTCGACTGACTTTGCCAAACTAAATGATATTCAAGATTCAACTATTTTAAAACTTAATATTAATGACCAAGACATATTTGCTAAAGCGAAGATAAATAAGGAACTTTCGATAAATATTATGCTGGTTAGTTTATTTGATTTACCGTTATCAAATAACAACTTTTCACTTGCAACAAAAAATATCAGCAAAGCAACTAATGATGAAGCTACCCAGTTTCAACAAGTAGAGCTAAATAGAAGGCAAGCTGCCCAGCAAGAAAAAACCGATGTATTAGCAAGGCTAAAAATACAAGATCAAACTATCCCAATAGCCTTTAGTGATGGTGTAGGTGCTTGGGAGAATGAAAGTAAACATGAAAACAAGGGAGAAACAAATGGCTGAAATTCTATTTAAGCTCCTCGAAATTATTATTATTATTGCGTTACTTATTCCAATAGCTGCGATGTTGGTGTGGGTTGAACGTCGCATGATAGGCATCTGGCAAGATAGGCTTGGTCCTAATCGTGTTGGCCCTTTTGGTATTTTACAATCTCTTGCAGATTTACTAAAAATTCTAGGTAAAGAAGATTGGATTCCACCTTTTAGTGAACGTTTAGTTTTTACTATTGCTCCCGTCATTGGCGCTGTATGTGTGCTAATGAGTTTTGCGGTCATACCTTTTTCACCCTCTATTGGTGTATCAGATCTAAATATTGGTTTGTTATTCTTTCTTGCTATGGCCTCTCTCGCTGTCTATAGCGTGGTGCTAGCAGGTTGGGCTTCAAATTCAAAGTATGCTTTGCTTGGTGGTATGCGAGCTGCAGCACAAACGGTAAGTTATGAAGTGTTTATGGGGTTGTCAGTAATGGGGGTAGTGTTGTTAACTGGCAGTTTTAATTTACGTGAAATTGTACTTGCTCAAGAAAGTGGCTGGCTTATTCAAACCCAGTTCTTGGGTTTCATTATCTTTATGATTGCCGGGATTGCTGAAAGCCACCGCTTGCCCTTCGATTTACCTGAAGCTGAAACTGAGTTAACTGCAGGTTTTCACACAGAATATTCAGGATTGAAATTTGCCTTGTTTTTCCTTGGTGAATATTTAAGTGTCACGTTAATATCGGCCATGTCAGTGGTATTGTTTTTTGGTGGTTGGTTGATGCCTGAGCCATTAGATTCATGGTTACCTCCACTGCTGTGGTTTATCTTGAAAATACTGTTCTTTGTATTCTTTTTTATTTTGCTTCGTACTTCATTGCCACGTCCCCGTTTTGACCAATTACTTATTTTTGGTTGGAAATATATGTTGCCTTTAGCGTTAATTAATTTATTAGCAACGGGTGTATTAAAATTGGGAGGGTTTTATGGCTGATTCAGAACATAAATCGCATCATCAAGGTTCTCAACAAGTGAAGAAGCTGAACGGGCTAAGTGCGGCAGTTGATATGATTTTTAGTCAATTAAGAACGATGGCTTTGGTGCTTAAACATACCTTTACAAAAGCAGATACGGTTGAATATCCAGAGCAAAAACCTTATTTGGCACCAAGGTATCGTGGTCGTATTGTACTAACCCGAGATCCTGATGGAGAAGAACGGTGTGTTGGTTGTAACTTGTGCGCTGCTGCTTGCCCTGTAGATTGTATCGCTTTGCAACAAACTATTGATGATGATGGTCGAAAACGAGCTGATTTTTTCCGCATTAATTTTTCCCGCTGTATTCTTTGTGGCTTTTGTGAAGAAGCGTGCCCTACTTACGCTATTCAATTAACACCTGATGTTGAATTAGCAGAATACGACAGGCAAAACTTAGTCTATGAGAAAGAGCACTTACTCATTAAAGGGGTGGGTAAATATCCAGATTATAGTTTTTATCGCCATAGTGGTATTGAGGTCAATATTAAAGGTGAACGTAAAACTAAAGGTGATGCAAGGCAAGAAAAACCGCCTGTTGATATAAAAGGACTGATGCCATGAATCTTTCAACAAATCACCTAATTATGGGACTAAACCCTTTGCAGTTAATGTTTTATTTTTCTGCTGCTTTGGCCATCGTTGCCAGTTTAAAGGTAATCACAGGAAAAAATACCGTTCATGCTTTACTTTACTTAGTGGTTTCTTTGTTAGCTGTGGCAGTTTGTTTTTATTTGATGGGAGCTCCCTTTGCTGCAGGTTTAGAGATTATTGTTTATGCTGGTGCTATTTTAGTTTTATTTGTTTTTGCCATTATGATGTTTGGCCTTGGGCAGGATGAAACACTTAATGCTCCAAAGTCACATTCATTCAGACTAAGTAACTTCAATCTTTGGGTTGGGCCGAGTCTTATTGCTATTTTACTTCTAACTGAATTGATATTTGCGATTGAGAGCTCTTTGGTGCAAGAGAAGTTAACTTCACATATTATTGATGCTAAACAGGTTGGTATTTTACTTTATGGTCCCTATTTGTTGGCAGTAGAGATTGCTTCTTTTTTACTGCTTGCTGGTTTGATTGCAGGCTATCATTTTGCTAAACCCGAAGGCATTAGTTTAGATCAGAAAGGTTTAGACCAACAAAAAGAAACAGGAGGGCACTTATGAGCGCTATTCCGTTAAGCCATGTTTTAATATTGGCGAGCATTTTATTTTCCATTGGTTTTGTTGGTGTTATTGTTCGAAAAAACACATTATTCATTTTAATGAGTTTAGAAGTGATGCTTAATGCGGTTGGCGTAGCATTTATTGGTGCAGGTAGTGCATGGCAACAAGCTGACGGCCAAGTCATGTTTATTCTTGTTTTGACCTTAGCTGCAGCAGAAGTTGCTGTTGGTTTGGCGTTGTTGATTCAAATGCAGCGGCGTTTTAAATCCCTAGATATTGACTTGCTTAGCAAGTTGAAGGGGTAAATGATGATTCCTTCTGCCACAGAAAATGTATTAGCTTTACTACCTCTTCATCCGTTAATTAGTTTTTTATTACTTATTACTTTTGGCAAACGCTTGTCTTGGCATATGGCTGCAACGCTCAGTATTGGTGCTATGGTGTTAAGCACAGTATCAAGTTTTATTGTTATTAATCAGCTTTCATTGCAGTCACCTGTCTTATCTGTTGATTTATGGAATTGGTTTGAGTTAAACCTAACGAATAGCTCATCAGCAAAAATTAATATCAGCTTTTATCTTGATGGACTTTCTGCAGTGATGATCTCAGTGGTTACAGGTATCGGCTTATTGATTCACATTTTTGCTGCCGCTTACATGAAAGATGATGAAAACTTTACTCGTTTTATGGCTTATATGAACTTGTTTATTGTCGCCATGTTAATTTTAGTTTTGGCTGATAATTTAGTATTGCTGTATTTAGGTTGGGAAGGTGTAGGGTTATGTAGTTTCTTATTAATTGGCTTTTGGTACCAAGAAAGAGCCAATGTGTTGGCAGCAAGAAAAGCTTTTATTGTAACTCGTGTTGGCGATACAGCTATGGCAATAGGATTATTTATGCTGTTCAAGGAACTTGGCCAGTTAAATATTAACGATTTAAATGAAAGTGCCAGCACATTATGGGTTGTAGGTGATGAAGCACCTTACTGGATCGCTTTGTTATTACTTGGTGGTGCAGTAGGAAAGTCAGCACAATTGCCACTACAAACTTGGCTTCCAGATGCCATGGCAGGTCCAACGCCAGTAAGTGCGCTAATTCATGCGGCTACTATGGTAACGGCAGGCGTCTATTTAATTGCCCGTATGAATGGCATATTCTTACTTGCTCCTGAGGTAATGAATTATGTTGCATGGCTAGGTGCATCAACTTTATTACTCGCTGGTGTTGCTGCACTTGCTCAAAATGATATTAAGCGTGTCTTGGCTTATTCAACCATGAGTCAAATTGGTTATATGATGTTGTCATTAGGGGCAGGGGCTTTTTCTGCAGGTGTTTTTCACTTAATGACTCATGCTTTTTTTAAGGCGTTATTATTCTTAACTGCTGGTGCTATTATTCTTGCTCTGCATCACCAGCAAAACCTTTTCAAGATGGGTGGTTTATTAAAACGTTTGCCTTTTGAAACGGTGTTGTTTGCTATTGGACTAGTTTGTTTAATGGCGCTGCCAGGTAGCTCAGGTTTTTTCTCAAAAGAAGCGATTATTGCTCAGCTTTGGTCGTCTAATACCGCTGGACCATTGTTGTGGTATTGCGCTATTTTTGGTGCATTATTAACTAGTATTTATAGTTGTCGGTTATTCTTTTTAGCATTTATGGGGGAAAGGCGTTTTGATCATGAATTGCAACCATCATCCAGTAGGCTGTTAAAACTATCCCTAATTGCTTTGGCAGTGTTATCGCTTATTGGCGGTATATTTGCTAATACTATTGAACAAAGTTTGTCAGGTGTTTTTCCTAGTGTTCAGTCGTTAAATATGAATGAACCTAACTGGCTACATAGTGTTGCTATAGCCACACCTTTTGTCGGTATAGTTTTCTCTTGGTTTTATTTTTCAACCTATCGTAACTCAAACCATGGCAACTTAAACAATGCAGCATTTCAAGATAAACCTACTCCTTTAGTGATGTTTTGTCGCCAAGGTTTAGGTTTTGACCAACTTTATGATTTGTTATTAGTGAAACCTTATTGTTATTTAGCTAGATTAAATCGCAAAGATATTTTTGACCAACTGATTATGTTTAGCGCTTGGTATGTTTGCATTTGTCATGATGTATTTAAAAGCAGTCAAACAGGAAAGTTACGTTGGTATGCGGCAGCCATTGGTTTAGCTACTGCTCTGTTATTGATAAGTCTTGGTATTGAATCGTTTTCACTGGAGGCAAGTTAATGAATATAACGTTAGTTATGTGTAGCTTACTTTTGGGTGGTGCTTTAGCTTGGTACGCTGAGGGAGTCAAAACGCAAAGTGCCCGTTGGTTGGCATTGCTGACAGTGTTAATTGTTAGTATCTATTTTGTCATATCAATTACAACAACAGGCGTTGATTTAAGCTCGCTACAGGTTTTAGTTCGTTTGTCTTGGATAGATAGTTTTAATATTGAGTATGCCATAGCCGTTGATTATTTAAGTCTAGTATTGGTGTTACTAACCTTATTTTTAGCCATTATTTGTATATTGGTTTCTTGGCAAGAAATTCAAACAAAAACAGGTTTCTACTATTTTAATTTACTTGCCTCTATCGCCGGTATTATTGGTGTATTCACCGCTGTTGATATGTTTTTATTTTTCTTCTTTTGGGAAGTGATGTTATTACCAATGACGGCATTGATCGCTATTTGGGGACATGAAAACAAACATTTTGCAGCCATTAAATTTTTCATCTTTACCCAAATTAGTAGTTTGTTAATGTTAGTGGCGATAATTGCGATGGCTGCGATACATTTTCAGCAGACAGGCTTAGTTAGCTTTTTTTATCAAGACTGGTTAACGCTTGATTTACCTTTATCGACAAGTCGTTATTTAATGCTGGGTTTCTTTATTGCTTTTGCAGTAAAACTTCCTTCTGTTCCCGTGCACTCTTGGTTGCCTGATGCTCACACCCAAGCGCCAACAGCCGGGAGTGTTTTACTTGCGGGGGTATTATTAAAAACAGGTGCTTATGGGTTAATTCGTTTTGTACTACACTTATTTCCACAAGCGAGTATAGATTTTGCTCCCGTTGCGGCAACATTAGGTGTAGTGAGTATTTTATATGGGGCAAAAATGGCTTTTGCTCAACAAGATTTTAAACGTTTAGTTGCGTACAGCAGCATCAGCCATATGGGTTTTGTTATGTTGGCGTTGTTTTCATTTAATGCGATTGCCTACCAAGGGGCTGTATTAACTTTAGTTGCCCACGGTTTAAGTAGCGCTGCATTATTTGCATTGGCAGGTATGGTTTATAGTCGAATTCATTCTCGTGATTTGGGTCAAATGGGGGGCTTTTGGCAGAGTGCGCCACGCATGGGTGGTTTTGCTTTAGCTTTTACCGCAGCAGCTTTTGGTTTACCAGGACTTGCTAATTTTGTTGCTGAATTTCTTTCTTTAGTTGGTGCTTACCAACGCTTTCCGTTGATGACTATTCTTGCTGCTTTTGGACTGATTGGTTCAGCTATTTATGGCATGGTGTTATTTCAAAATGCCTTTCAAGGTAAGAGGCAAGGAGAAAGTAAGGGGCAGAATCAAGAAGGAGAAAATAATGTGAATGATTTATCAAAACGGGAGTTGTTGGTGTTTTCTTCTTTGCTTGGCTTACTGATTGTAATTGGACTTTATCCCAACCTAGTCTTAACTTTCTTTCAACATTCGGAGCTGACTTTAGCAATAACGAGCACAGCAGGAGGGCAATAATATGACTCAGTTGATGATGCAAAGTTTATCACCTTTATTGATTGTTGCTTTTGGTTCTGTTCTTTCATTGTTGCTAATAGCGTGGCGCCGTTCTCAAAAAATGATTTTGACCTTTACTTTAGCGATATTTGTTTGTGCTTTGTTAGCCAGTATTTCATTAGTGATAAATTTAACTGATGAAGTACAAGTAACCCCCTTAATGAAGGTTGATAACTACGGTAATTTTGCCTTTATATTGATATTAGTGGCGAGCATTGCGGTTGGTTTTTTAAGTTCAACCTGGTTAACTCACTCAGTTGAAGTGCATGATGAGTTTTTCATATTACTGCAACTTGTGGTATTAGGTGCAGGTGTTTTGGTGATGAGTGATCACTTTGCCTCATTGTTTTTGGGCTTTGAATTACTCAGTATTGCACTTGTAGGGATGGTAGGTTACAGCCGAGATAGTCAGTACAGCGTTGAAAGCTCTTTTAAGTACCTTATTTTAAGTGCTAGTGCTTCAAGTTTTATGCTGTTAGGTATAGCGTTTATTTATAGTCAAAGTGGCAGCTTGAGCTTTGCTGTTGAAGCCGAGCCGGTATATAGTTTATTTTATTCCTCTGGTATTTTACTCTTCCTTGTAGGAGTCGCTTTTAAATTGTCACTTGCTCCTTTTCATTTATGGACACCTGATGTTTATCAAGGGGCACCAACTCCAGTCACCTTATTACTTGCGACGGTATCAAAAATCGCTATGTTTGTGGTGTTAATGAAGTTCTGGTTTAGCCAGACATCATTTTTTACTCAATCTTTTGTTAGTAACAATAATGTATTAAGTACGCTAAATTTAATGAGTGTACTTGCTATTTTGTCAATGATTATAGGTAATGTTTTAGCCCTAAAACAGCAGAACATTAAGCGGTTGTTAGCTTATTCCTCTATTGCGCATATGGGCTATTTACTTATTGTGCTATTAATAATTTCACCACAAAGTGTCGGCTTGGCATGGCAAAGTGCGCTATTTTATTTAGCTGCTTATGTCTTAGCAACGGTATCGCTGTTTATGGCATTGCAATTAACTCAATGTAACCATGAGGACACCGAGCAAAGCATTGGCGATTGGCAGGGGATGTTTTGGCAAAACCCCTTGTTGGCATTGTTAATTATTGTGGCAATACTAAGTTTGGCTGGCATTCCGTTAACGGCAGGCTTTATTGGTAAGTTTTATTTGCTCACTGTTGCTGTACAAGCACAACAGTGGTGGTTGATTGCAGCATTAATCGTTGGCAGTGGTATAGGACTTTTTTATTATTTGCGAATTGTTTTTACTTTGTTTAATGATGTCAGTGTAGAAAAAACCAGTAGTTTACAACTCCCTGTTGTTGGCGCTAAGTTAGCACCTGTGATGAGTATCTCAGCCATCATATTTATTTTATCGGGTATTATATTGGGTGTTTATCCTGATTTATTGTCACAAGTGTTTATTGGGTTTTAGTTAATGTAATGTTTTTATTTAAAAAATAAAGAGATAGTACTATGCAAGAAAAAGCGACTTTTCAATCACACAAAATGCTTTTTATCAACACCTTTGCTTTTACTGTTTGTTTTGCTGTGTGGATGCTAAATGGTGTTTTAGTTACTTATTTAGCCGCTAACCAAATTTATAATTGGGGGCCTGTAGAAATTGGTTGGTTGATGGGGATTCCTGTTTTAACCGGAGCTATATTCCGATTGCCTGCTGGTATTTTAACCGATAAATTTGGCGGCAAGCCTATCTTCGTCGCATTGTTATTCTTTTGTGCTATTCCAATGTATTTATTGTCTTTCGCTGATAGTTTTTGGTATTTCGCTGCCTGTAGTTTTGGTTTTGGTTTGGCGGGTGCTAGTTTTTCTATTGGCATTGCTTTTACTTCAGTTTGGTTCCCTAGAGAAAAACAAGGAATGGCCTTAGGGATTTTTGGCGCCGGCAATGCTGGTGCGGCAATTACTACGCTATTTGCGCCAACAATGCTTAATTCACTAACTGATAATGGTGTCAACATTGATGGTTGGCGTGAGTTACCGATAATGTATGCGGCTCTACTTGTTGTTATGGGGATTATTTTTGTGATTTTTACCACAAATAAAAAGCCTGCAACACATAATAAACCTGTACGAGAAATGCTAAAACCCTTAAAAAATATTCGGGTTTGGCGCTTTGGATTATATTACTTTTTGGTCTTTGGCTGTTTTGTTGCTTTTTCTCAGTGGTTAGTACCGTATTTTGTTAATGTTTATTATATGCCGCTAGTTACAGCAGGGATTTTAGCTGCTTTATTTAGTTTTCCATCTGGCGTTATTCGTGCGATGGGGGGGTGGATGTCTGATAAAATTGGCGCCCGTAAAGTTATGTACTGGGTTTTGGCATCCTCAGTCATTATCACAATGGCTTTGTCTGTACCTAAAATGGAGGTGTACTCAACTGGACAAGGTATTATGGCAAAAGCTTCGGGTACAGTGACTCGGGTGAGTGATAATGCCATAGTAGTTGACGATAGAGTGTATCAACTAAAAGTTAAAACACACGGGTTTGAAGAACTAGAAGAGCAAATGTTAGTGTTCCCTACCAAAGAAAGTTGGCAAGAAAGCGTGGTGACAGTTGGTCAAGAAATTAACAAAAAAGAACTATTAGCTAAGGGAGTTACTCGGATATATTTTCAAGCCAATGTATGGATATTTGCAGTGATGGTCGTTGTTTTAGGTAGTATTTGGGGAATAGGCAAAGCTGCTGTTTATAAGCATATTCCAGATTACTTTCCTGAAGAGGTCGGTGTTGTTGGAGGTATGGTTGGTGTACTTGGTGGACTTGGTGGTTTTGTTTGTCCTATTATTTTTGGCTATTTGCTTGAATGGACAGGGCTGTGGACTAGTGCATGGATGTTTATGTTTGTGGTCTCTTTTATTTGTTTAGCTTGGATGCACAGAACCATTATGAAGCAAATAGAGCTTCCTTTTGATTTGGAAGCAAAGTTTACTAGTCTGCTTAAGGCTGGTGGTGATGACTTTTTTGCACCTTTACTATGTTGGAGTGAAAAGTTTAGTGTTGGCATTGATGAAGTTGATAGACAGCATAAGCATTTAATGAATTTAATCAATGATATAGATGTTGTTGTGAATAAAGGGAGGGGGTATGAAGAATTTGCGCCCATTGTTGAGGAGCTAGTTAATTACACTCGTCAGCATTTTTCTTATGAAGAAAAGTTACTTAAAGAAAATCAGTGCCCTGAGTTTGAAGAACATCAGAAAAGTCATTTGTTATTGCATAAAGAGATTTTAGATTGGCAGAAAAAAGTTCAGCATTGCAATCAACCCCAGTTAAAAGAGTTAATGACTATGCTCAAATTGTGGTTTCCAAGCCACATATTAACGGCAGATAAAAAACATGCTGAATATCTTATAAAGTAACTAAGAAAACAGTTAATTTATAAGAAAGCGCTTGCAAACTGGTATGGTTTATGTATAATGCGCGCCTCGATGAAGGGATGTTGGTTTTACAACGTAAAGTCAACAAAAAAGATAGATGGCACTTTTTAGTAAGGAATAGTGCACCGCTTATTGATTTATTTTTTAGAGTGATACTCACAAAACAAAATAATAAGCCCATCGAAAATGAGTAGGGGTTTTCCGCCCAATAGACTTGCCCAGCTGAACATTTCGTTTCCAGCAGAAATATAGCGTGATAATACGCTATGCGCTTTAAGTCTTCCTGGTGGTTTCCTCGTATGATGTACGCAGGTTAAAGACTTAGCAATTTAAAATTTATTCAATTCAGTGCGCTTTCCATGACATTTGTTATGTATGAAGGTGAGCTATTTTTTTGCTTTTAATTTTTTGCTAGCTTTTCTTTATTAGAGATGCTCTCAATACCTGCCTTAAAAAGATGAAATTAAAATGACTGAACAAAAAAATACAGATCAAAGTAATGCCCAAACTAATGTTTCTGATAAGGCCTCTGTTGCCTTTGACTCTTTAGGTTTACCTACAAATTTATTAACAGCTATAACCTCAATAGGCTTTACTTCTGCTACTGATATTCAGGCACAAACTATTCCGCCTTTGTTAGCGGGAAAAGATGTTTTAGGAGAAGCACAAACAGGTACAGGCAAAACTGCTGCCTTTGGTTTACCTGCTTTAGCAAAAATTGATACATCAATTAAAAAACCGCAATTAATGGTATTAGCACCAACACGTGAATTAGCAATGCAAGTAGCTGAGGCTATTGAATCTTTCGGTAAAAATATGAAAGGTTTACGTGTTGCTACTTTATATGGTGGTCAATCTTATGGTCCTCAATTCCAACAATTAGAGCGCGGTGCACAAGTAGTTGTTGGTACGCCGGGTCGTTTAATGGATCATTTACGTCGTAAAAGCCTGAAATTAGCTGACTTAAAAGTATGTGTACTTGATGAAGCTGATGAAATGTTAAATATGGGCTTTTTAGAAGATATTCAGTGGATTTTGGATCACTTACCTGAAACTACGCAAATGTGCTTGTTCTCTGCAACTATGCCATCAGCTATTCGTAAAATAGCTAACCGTTTCTTAACAGATCCAGAGCACATTAAAATTGCAGCGGTTAAAAAAGCCAAAGCTAACATTACTCAATATGCTTGGAAGGTAGGTGGTATTACTAAAATGACCGCTTTAGAGCGTATCGCTGAAATCGTTGATTACGATGCGATGATTATTTTTGTACGTACTCGTAACGATACTGTTGATGTTGCTGAAAAATTAGAGCGTGCGGGTTATCCTGCATTAGCACTTAATGGTGATTTGAACCAAGCACAACGTGAACGCTGTATCGATCAAATGAAATCAGGTAAATCGTCTATCTTAGTCGCAACTGATGTTGTTGCTCGTGGATTAGATATCCCTCGTATTTCTTTAGTAATAAACTATGACTTACCAGGTGATCATGAAGCTTATGTTCACCGTATTGGTCGTACGGGTCGTGCTGGTCGTGAAGGTATGTCAATTGCATTTGTTCGTCCACGCGAAATGTATTCACTGCGTCACTATGAGCGTTTAACTTCTGGCACAGTGAATATGTATGAATTACCAAATATACAAGAACTTGGTAAGAAGCGTATTGAACGTGCTCGTGATGAAATAGCAGGTATTGTTGAAGGGAAAGATTTAACAAGCATGCGCGAAATAGTTGAAGTGATGGCAAGTGAATCGGAAATGTCGATGATTGATTTAGCTGCAGCATTGTTATTCCAAAAACAATTAAAGCAACCATTACAGCCAAAAGAAGACCCTAAGCCTCGCCGAGACGCTCGTGCAGACAGCCGAGGAGAACGTAACGGTCGTGATAGAAATGACCGTGGCAGAGATTCTCGTCGTGACTCTCGTTCGGACAGTCGTGCAGACAGCCGAGGTAATCGTGGTTCACGTGATGAAAGACCACGTAAAGCAAAAGTAGACCGCAATGATGTTGATTGGCAGACTTATCGTCTAGAAGTAGGTAAAGAACATGGCGCTCGTCCAGGTGATATTGTTGGCGCTATAGCTAATGAAATATCGCTAGATAGTAGTTACATTGGCGCAATTAACTTACATGACAAACACAGTTTCGTGCAATTACCAAAAGGTATTCCAGCTGATTTATTTAAACAGTTAAAAGGTGTACGTGTACGTCGTCAACCACTCGCGATTAGTACTTCTGAAGAGCAAATAGTTAAACAAGCACCTCGTCGTCGTAATGAGCGTTCACAACGTCATAACTAATACTTGTGTGATAGATAACCATGTAAAGGCGCTTTTTAGCGCCTTTTTTATTGTCCAAAAAACCTTTGTTGGCCTTTGATTGTGTAATGTTGGTACCTGGTGAGCAAATTAAGTATAGGCAAACGTGTTGCAGGTAATACCACTAAGATACATCTCGCTGTTGATAGCTATGGTTTACCTATTTATTTTGATATTAAAGGTGGTGAAGTACATGATAGTAAAACTGCTTCATCACTCATTGATAATTTGCCTTACACAAATTATATCGTCGCTGATAAAGGGTATGACAGTGAAACTATAAGAGAGAAAATTAGGGATAAAAGCACTATTCCTCTCATGCCTAGAGAGAAAAATTCAAAGACAGGGAATGCATGCATAGACTGGTGTTTATATAAATATCGTCACCTAGTAGAAAATGTATTTACTCGATTGAAACATGACCGAGGCATTGCTACTCGGTATGACAAATTACAAAGAAATTATACAAGTACAGTAGCGTTAAGGTGTTGCTTGATGTGGTTGTCAATGCACGTATAGGAAATATGGTAACAACTAGCCTTAGTTAAACTTAATTTACGTCAATCAACTTCTTGGCGTATTATCTCATTTACCTCTGCATAGGCTTAAAAGGTATTTAGCATCCCTGTTACTTTAGTGTTACTAAAATGCTATTTACAATAGCGCAAGTTCCCCTTAATTTAATAACTGAAGGGGCAGATTAGTAATTTTAAACTCTTTTTCGTAATACCTTTGTTTCTAACAATTTAAAATGGATAAAAGGAATTTTATATGGAAATAGGAATTAATATGAAAACCTTATATGTATTTATCTTGGTTATGGGATCTTTATTTATCAGTAACTCAGCATTCGCCTTACAGGCAAAAGTTGTATCGTGTTTTGATTATTGTAATCACGAGTCTGAAGCCCTAAAAAGTATGGACAAATGGGGGAGCCAAGGATACAGCTTTGTAGTCGATTATAAGCAAAGAACACTACAAAAATACGCTGTATATATTACCTACATACAGGAAGGTGGCGAATCATGGCCTGTACAAGAGGCTAAAAAGCAAACTATGTCATCTACAGAAATTTCTGCATTACCAAAGCTCCTTGCTATATACGATGATATGAAAAGCCACATTGCAAGTGCTAGTATTCCTAGTGCTATGGCTAGATCAAGTATAAACGTAGGTGATGTATCACTTACTAGTGCGGTAACTTGGGGGAATTCTTTACAGTTCATGTCAACTTCGTCTGATAGAAATATCTTGTATGACCATCTCTTTGACACAAATTTTGATATTCGATTAACAGCTAATTTGAATAATATCGCTGATAATTTATCTATTGGAACGATAACTCTAGAGAATTTAGACTTAACTATTACTTTGAACTTTTTCGATGGAAGTCATGTTGAAGTTATACCTGATTTAGTTAAAGGTACGTTAGATATAGTCCCAGGTACTGGCGTAGATGCGAACAATAACAGTATACCTTTGTCAGCATACGAAGCCACTGGCCTATATACATTCCCAGGCCACGATTCTGAAGATTGGAGTCGTTACTTAAAACGTTGGGGTGGTAATTTTTCATGGGCTTCAGTTCGCTACTGCCCATCAGTAGAATTAGCTTGTACTTTTTCTGGTAACACTTTAACGTGTTCTTTATTAACACCCCCTTGTCGGCTTTAACATCGTAATAAATTCTCATTTTATGAGTTTATTGTTTAGTTGAAATTGATGGATGCTGTCCTTGCTTCACAGAAAAATGGGTTTATTAAATCAAAGTGCCATAGTTAATTAGGATGGCACTATAATAAAAAGAACAAAATTCACTTCGCGCCACGAATTTCATTATATGAGAGCTAAATAGTAAAAGGAAATTTGAATATGGTAATCAACATGGCTCCAATTACTTTGTATATCTTTATCTACATTTTTATTACGGGGGGACTTAGTTACTACTTAGCAAGACGCAAAACTAATACGCCAATACTAGCAACACTAATTGGTATGGCGTTATGCATCTTGCCCCCTTTAAATATAATATATATTGTTGTTTTAATAATAAAAAATAATGTGGTTATAAGTGAAAATATTAATACTCCGGTGTAATTGTATGTAACAAGTCACAGTGAGGGGGGGACTAAGATATTCAAACTAATTCTTTTTTAATCATATATTATTCTTCTTTTTACTCGCTTTTAGTTGATATTTGCTTTTAGACTTAAAAGTATCTAAAACAATATTATGTTTAAAGTACAAGTCGAAGTATTTACTTAATAAAAACATAAACAACTGATGTAAGTGATTATCATAATTGACAGAGTAATATGATTACTTGAAATCATTTTCAAACAAATTTCCAAAAATATAATGCCAGCTTTTTCTTTCGCTCCAACCGACTGTATTTTATTTTTTGAACATGAATTCAGTATCAAAACCTATTTTGTTAACGTCCGCTATGTCAATGATTTTGAACTTAACTGACGACTTGCTTAGGTTAACTAACTGATGTTCAGTTGACCTCGGCAAACACGGAAATTTCAAAACCTTACTTATTCTTTGCGCACAAAGAAGTAATAATTTAAATTACAATCCTTTTGAATTAGGCCAACAAAAACCTTGAATCAGGTTATATTCTGTTAATTCATTCCAAATAGTTAGTAGTCGTTGCAACTCTTTAATTTCATCTGGCGTAGCAATTTCTATCATCGCTTTTTCTGAGAGGGAATTTAAACGTTCAAAATCTTCCTTTTCCATCAAAATCATCCTTGAAAAGTAACCATAAAAGATAGTGGTTATTTTAAGCTTATACAAGTCTTAATGATTCCCCGTAAAGCAAAAAAATTTTAGACATGAGAAATGCCTGAACATTAACATTATTCTGGCAGTTTCCTGATAGCTGACATTCAACATGAATAAATCTGTTGCTTGATGATAACTCTTACCAATCCCCCTTATAAAGCTGAATGCGAACTAAGCAACCACAGTGGTCGTTCATCACTGAACTGGTAAAGTAAACATTTCTGATTCAAGAACAAATTGATTAATAGAACATTATATTTTATCAACGAGTCTTGTACCATAAACCAGAAAGAACTAAGCCGATCTACTCATATAGAAATACACAAGAAAAGAAACAGTAATAACCAATAACATTCGAATTGAATAATAAATAAAAACCAATAATTTTTTTAATATGAAATTTACCATTGATAAATCAACCTATTATTCAATGCTTCCATTAGTTCCATTAATACCATCAATTTCTTTTGCACCTTGAATACCATCCTGACCAGTAAAGCCATTAAAGCCATTAAAGCCAATAGCACATTGAATTCCTTATTTATTCTGAATGCCTAGTCCGCCTTGAATACCTTACGTGCCACCCTGACCATCGTTGTTTTTTGCTATTTTGATTGTAGCTGTCGACCGAGTTTTTTAAATGCAGTTTTGTTACTGAGGATTTTACCCAAATGAGTTGATTTAGCGCCACGTTGGTCTTCAATGTAAGCCATTTCAGTAAATGATTTATGGGTATCTAAGCCAATGAAAACTATGTTATGTTTTATCATGCTAGTCTCTGTTTTATATTGTTGACACATATAGTATGCCTCTGGTTTGTAAAACTAACCCACGTTCGGAGGTTAGCACCTCGTGGGGAGTCATTGTGTCTATATTTCAAGGAGTCGAAATTGAAGTGTCCAGCTGATAGAAGCGTACTTAAAACTGAAACTCATACTGGTTATGGGTGTACATCATGCAAGGGTTTATGGCTACCAAAAAGCCATATTGATTCAATTCAATATACAAAAGAGTTTGAGCCACAAAAATTCTTTAGTAAATTATCAAACTCGGCTCATGAAACTATCAGCTTTAAATGCCCTATGAATTGTGGCGTTTTAAGCTCTACAACAAACTTTGATGGTATTAGCTATTGTCCTTCTTGTATGGGAGTGTGGTTCGAGTTCAAAGCTGTAAATAGTATGCTTAATAACTACCAAACTAAAAGAGAACGTTCAGCTATTGCTGATATTCCAAATGCAACAATAGGCATCTTTGACTTAGTAGGCGCTTTGTTCAAATAGAAACATAACAAGCAAATTAATCAGAACAAAAAATAGTTGGCTTTTGCTCCTGCGTCGCTTATGTTAGTCAACAATTATTTGCCCATTATTGTGGGTGATTGCTCTTCACGGGGGAAATATGAATCGTAGACAGTTTTTTAAAAGCTCTCTAGTTATCGGTGGTTCCTTAGCTGGTGTTGGAACAGGAGCAATTTTGTTTACTGAGAGCGCTAATAGGTTAGATCTTAACATCTCAACGGCATTACAAAGGTTAGCGCTATTATCTAACAAAAACCTTGTAAAAACCGGTGAATGGGATATATACAAAATATTTATGCATTGCGCACAAAGTGTTGAGTATTCAATGTCTGAATTTCCAGAGCATAAATCTAACTTTTTCAAGCATACAATTGGAAAATTGGCGTTTTCAATTTTTGAATCTAAAGGAAAAATGA
>MAAB01029371.1_pt1 | contig 74701 bp, 61 predicted proteins | sample 1115991 | NCBI WGS metagenome assembly MAAB01 (sample SAMN04961124, study PRJNA320927) | seawater metagenome | isolation source: sample BD02T18 sea water enriched with oil for 18 days | place: USA:Gulf of Mexico | collected 2013-07-27
AGAAACTGAATCAAAGTGGGTCAAAAAAGTCGCGCTCATGTTAATTATCCTCAATGCATTATATTGAGATCTGATCGCGACTTAAGTTAAAAGTTCAATTTATAATGATCTTGCCGTGAGCCGATAGATAGATAATTGATAATTTAATGGTTAACTCGATGTTAAAATTTTGTAATGAACTACTTTAGCACCTTTACTGAAATTTTTATGGCTTTTACTTCTCAGTCTTGTTCATTGGCATTGATTTAATTATATTTTCTTTGGGCAATAAAAAGGCCTTTCTCAAAGAGAAAGGCCTGAAATGCTCGCATTATGGTCTTGTTACCAAGCTTCTTATTATTAATTTCTAGCTACTATTTTTTATTATTATTAGTTTAAGCTATATTTAATCTTGTTTTTATTCTTATTGTTGTTATTGGTTTTCTTTAGCGCAGGCATTTTATACCAAAGCATTTTTGCCATCGCAACAACTTTAGTAGAGCATAAACTCCACGAGTTTTTTCGTACTAAACTGGTCGAACAAGTCAATGACGCTAAGCTGTTGATTCAAAGTCTATTGATAAAAATCAAGTGTAAATCACCCTCTTTAAAAAAAAGTTAAGTAAATGGAACTTTTACCTTGCACACTAAGTTTTTTGTTGGTTTCACTGTGGAATCTTTTATAGGGGTGTTGATTTAGCGCATAGATCAAAAGGCTGGTCGATGGTAAACTTGGCAACATAAAATAGATTAACGAAGCATTTTTCAAATTGCTTTCGTTAAATCACTAAATTAAATGAGTTATGTTGACATTATTACGAAATAATACGTAATTTTTCTGAATGACTAAAAAGCATAAGCTAAGAGGAACTATTGGTGACAGAATTAAAAAATGATACCTATTTACGTGCGCTATTAAAGCAACCAGTAGATTACACGCCGGTATGGATGATGCGCCAAGCGGGTCGTTATTTACCTGAGTATCGTGAAGTACGTAAAAATGCTGGCGATTTTATGTCGGTATGTAGAGATGCTGATTTAGCCTGTGAAGTTACTATTCAACCTTTACGTCGCTTTCCGTTAGATGCTGCCATTTTGTTTAGTGATATTTTGACTATTCCTGATGCTATGGGCTTAGGTCTGTACTTTGAAACAGGTGAAGGTCCAAAATTTACTAACCCAATTACCTGTAAAGCTGATGTTGAGAAAATTGGCATCCCTGATCCAGAAGATGAATTAGGTTATGTAATGAATGCCGTACGTACTATTCGTAAAGAGCTAAAAGGCGAAGTTCCATTAATCGGTTTTTCTGGTAGCCCGTGGACATTAGCTACTTATATGATTGAAGGTGGTAGCTCTAAAGCTTTCACTAAGATCAAGAAAATGATGTTTTCTGAACCACAAACCTTGCACTTATTACTTGATAAGCTAGCTGACTCGGTAATTAGTTACTTAAATGCTCAGATCGCTGCTGGTGCTCAATCGGTAATGGTATTTGATACTTGGGGCGGCGTATTGTCCCCACGTGATTATAACGAGTTCTCATTACAATATATGGCGAAAATTGTTGACGGTTTAACCCGTCATAATGAAGGGCGTAAAGTACCGGTAACTTTATTCACTAAAAATGGTGGTATGTGGTTAGAGTCTATCGCAGCAACAGGTTGTGATGCTGTTGGTCTTGATTGGACTATCGATATTGAAAACGCTAAAGCGCGTGTTGGCGATAAAGTAGCCCTACAAGGTAATATGGACCCATCAATGTTATATGCTCCATTACCTCGTATTGAACAAGAAGTTTCAAAAATTCTAGCAGGTTTTGGTGAAGGTGGTACCGGTCATGTATTTAACTTAGGTCATGGTATTCACCCTGATGTGAACCCTGAACACGCTGGTCACTTTATTGAGTCAGTACATCGTTTAAGTAAGCCTTACCATAAGTAAGACTGAATAAAGGTGCGGTAGCCTTACAGCTACCAGCCTCTATCAAATTATAAAACCGCCGATACCTAATTAAGGTCTCGGCGGTTTTTTTATGGGCGATTATCGTTTTCTCTTTGTAAAAAGGAGTGTGCTGCTCGACTAATACAATCCCTCGCTGTTACATATTCATATTTTGTAACACTACTAAAAACTAAATTAAGAATATTTTCTCATTCGGTAATTATCTCTAATTATCAACCTGTTGAGTTAGTTTTTAGTCTTTAGTTAATCTGCATATCTACAATCTAAGCTAAAAAAGATCAAGGCTGTTCTTGTGTTGCGGTGTACTGGTGGTGTATAACACTACTATCTTCTTGGTATTATTTAAGGAAAGGGCATGACACCTCAATGGGATCCAGATAAACCGATATACTTACAACTGTATCAACAAGTCGTCACACGCATATTAGATGGCTATATAAAAGAAGGGGAAGCATTACCTTCAGTAAGGAAAGTGGCTGCTGAATATCAGCTTAATCCAATTACAATTTCAAAGGCATATCAGATGTTACAAGATGAACAAATAGTAGAAAAGCAACGTGGTAAAGGTTTATTTGTTATGCCTGGCGCACAAGAGCTAATGCTAGATAGAGAGCGAGAAAGCTTCTTATCTCATCAGTGGCCTGAAATTTTGACGCAAATTTCACGATTAAAACTGTCAGCAGAGCAGTTGTTGTCAGCTAATGTGAATAACCCAGTGGAGGGCTAACGATGAGCTCACTTATTTCAGTTTCAGGTTTAAGTAAATCATATGGTAGTAAAAAAGTGCTATCAGGGGTTAACTTATCACTTAACGCAGGACAAATTGTTGGTTTGGTTGGTCCTAACGGTGCAGGCAAGACTACCTGCTTACAAGCAATTTTAGGTCTAACTGATTTTGATGGTGATATCAGTGTATTAGGTCATCACCCAAGAAAAGACCGCGTTAAAATGCTTAATGATGTTGCTTATATTTCTGATGTTGCCATTTTACCGAAGTGGTTAAAAGTATCGCAAGCATTGAGCTACATGAAAGATATTCATCCCAATTTTGATATCGAAAAAGCGCAAGAGTTTTTAGCGAAAACTAACATTGAAGCTAACGATAAAGTTAAAGCCTTATCAAAAGGTATGGTGGCACAATTACACTTAGCACTTATTTTAGCCATTGATGCCAAAGTATTGATACTTGATGAACCGACTTTAGGTTTAGATATTTTGACTCGTCGTCAATTTTATAGTCACTTACTTGAAGACTTTTATAATGAAGAAAAGTGCATTGTTGTGACAACCCACCAAATTGAAGAGATTGAGCATATCTTAACGGATGTTGCCTTTATTCAGCAGGGTAAAATTGTACTGGCGCAAAGTACAGATGATATAAAAGAGCGCTTTAATCTAGTCGCTGTAAGCAATGAACAAGTACCACAAGCGGACGAGCTGCAACCGTTATTTAAAAATAGCATGATGGGATTAACGACAATGTTATTTGATAATCAAGATAAAGAAATGTTGCAGAGTTTGGGTAAAGTGACTGTACCTAGCTTAGCTGACGTATTTGTTGGAATAATGAATAAGGAGACTTGCTAATGAACACTTCGATAATGAAAGCTTCAATTAGAAAAGAGTTATGGGAATTTAACGGCATGCTTAAGTGGGTACCTATCACCCTTGCAGGTGTTTTTATCTTCATTCCGTTGCTTACTCTTATTTTAAACGGTATTGATACGCAAGCCGTTTTGGCAGAGCTTAAAGGCATCGTGGCAGAGGTTGAAAAGCTTACAGAGATGCAGCAATCTGATCGTATGAGTGAGGTGTTTTTTGTTTCTGCTATTGCACTTTTTACTCCTTTTATTGCAATAGGTTTCATCGTGCAAGTCTATTATTTTGTCACCTGTTTATTTGATGAAAGACGTGATCAATCGGTTATGTTTTGGCGTTCGTTACCTGTGTCGGATGAGATGACTATTGCGAGTAAACTATTGACGGGTGCAATTGTTATTCCGGTGATATTTTTGGCGGCAGCGACTTTATTAATGGCATTTATATTAATACTGACCATTATTGCTTGTGGCGTGTTATCCGTTGGTTTTGATGTTTCATTATGGGGCATGCTTGCTGGCGCGAATATCATTAGTGGAATTGGCTATATTTGGTTAACGCTTGTTCCTATTGCTATTTGGTTGTTGCCTTTATACAGTTGGTTAATGTTAGCTTCTATTTATGCTAATAAAGCACCATTCTTATGGGCTGTTTTACCTATCGTTGCTTTATTGGTTATTGAGGCCATAGTCGTGCACTATTTACACCTATCACAACCCTTCTTTGGTCATTTCTTGGTGGATTATTTCTCAATAACTCCAGATCATCTTGCTGAAGTATCTATGGAGCAAGAAAAGTCGCGATCAGCAGCATTGTTGATGATAATTTCTCAAATTGATTACCGAACAGTATTAGTTTCTGTCGGACTGTTATTTACCACTTATTGGTTTAGAGTGAATAAGCAAGAGTCGTAATGCTAGGTTGCTAGTTGAATAGTAATAATAAAATGCCAATATACTCGTCACCATGTATGTTGGCATTTTTTATAAGTAAGATACTTTATTTCTGCCAGAATTTTTGGCTTGATATAAGGCTTTATCAGCACGAGAAAATAAGGAGTCAAACGCTTCATCGGTAGCATGAAAGCTTGAAACACCGATACTGACAGATAATGTTATCTCTCCTTGCCACTCTCCAATTATACGTAACTCGGCTTGTTTTATTCTAATACGTTCGGCAAGTGCCATCGCTGACACTGCAGATGTTTCAGGTAAAAGGATAGAAAACTCTTCACCACCTATGCGCGCCAGAATATCTGTTTGTCTTAAGCTCGTTTGAAGCTGTTTTGAAACGGCAACTAATACTTTATCTCCTGCAGGATGACCATATTTATCATTAATACTTTTGAAATGGTCAATATCAATTGAAATAAGTGCCATAGACAATTTGTAACGTTGGGCTCTGATAAACTCTTTATCGGCTTGCTCGGTAAAATAACGACGGTTGAATAGTTCGGTCAGGGGGTCAACTGTTGCGAGTTTTTTGAACTCTTCTTTTAGTTGAAATAACTCAGTAACATCGGTTGAAAAGCCAATGAGCGCGGAGCGCTTGTCTGGAGACAAAAAGGGTATTTTTGTACTGATATAATGATGAACATTACCTTGTTCATCAGTGGCTGTTTCTTCAATAATTTGTCTTTCTTGTGTCTTAAAAACCACACTGTCAGATTGATAAAAATGATCGGCCATTTCTTTGGGTAAAACCTCGGTATCTTTTTTACCAATAATGTTCTCTGCTTTATTACCAAAGAGCTCAGCAACTTGACTATTGACATAAAGGAAGGTTCGATCACAATCTTTCATATAAACGTGGGCATTTATATTATTTAAAATGGTATCAAGCAAATGTTTTTGTTCTGATACTTGTGCTTGTAGTATTTTTTCTGCGGTAATATCAGTGGATATACCACACATACCAGTAATATTGCCTTGTTCATCAAAAAGTGGTTTTTTTACTGACCTGTAAGTACGAGTTTCATTAAGCACTTTAATATAATTAGTTTCTTCACTTTCTACGCGGATCCCTAGCGTCATCACTTTTTGGTCATTTTTTTGTAGTTGAACAGAGAGTTTCAAATCAAAGAAAACGTCATCACTTTGTCCGACCACTTCATGCAATTTTTTGTCAAATAAGTCTAAAACAGCTTGGTTAGCATAGGTGTATTTACCCGATAAATCTTTGGTAAAGATGAAGGAGTCAATACTATCCAACACTTGATTTTTTATATTGTCAAAGGCGGTATCTGTATTTTTTTTGGGGGGGCTCAAAATAGTCGCCTAAGCTGGGGGGATCAATATATCGGTAAGTTACATATTAGCACATATAGATAAGTAACCGATAAAATCATCCGGGATAAATAGGCAATGTGTGAAGGTTAAATGAGGTTGGTTTTCTAAGTTGTTATCTCGTTGATAGGCTAAACTTATACATAAATTTTGATTTATAGAACTAATTTAAGATGCTATGACGGATTTTTCTGATAAAAAATAATGTCGAGGCAATAAAAAAGGTACTTAAAAAGTACCTTTATTAGGTGTGCTTAATTGATTATCTAAAGTTACTCATCATCAACTTCATAAGCACTAAAGTCGGTGATACCTTTAGATTCGAGTAAACGCCTGACACTGGCTGGTAGTTTTTCATTATTATCTTTTGCCAAGTCTTCGTCGTCAGGCAGAGGCTGCCCACTAAAGGCATGTAAAAATGCTTCACATAACAATTCACTATTCGTTGCATGGCGAAGGTTGTTTACTTGACGTCTAGTTCGTTCATCGGTTAACACTTTTAAAACACGCAAAGGAATAGAAACAGTGATTTTCTTTACCTGTTCGCTTTTTTTACCGTGTTCAGCATAGGGATTTATGTACTCGTCATTCCACTGAGCCATGGATATTCCTCTGTATTATTAAGATAGCAAACGGCACAATTATTGAAGTGTTCAATCCGTTTAGCATAACGTATTCTAATTTGTAATAGTGTAGATTTTACCTGTTGCATAAACCCAGTCAAGTAGAAGTTTAGATGTCTAAAAATACTTGACCCTAATAATGAAAGTGTTTAGAGTTATAGACGTCCAAACATCTAAACGTAAAGTTTGCTATTTATTGATACCTTTGTTGATAAATGGGGCAAAAAATAATAACGTTTATGTGCTAAATAATTAACGGAGAGAACTAAATGTCGACTGCAAAAATAAGTAATATTACTACTTCAGCAGTAAGAGCTGGTATTAATACCGACGAACATCATGGCGCTGTGGTTGCTCCGATCCATTTATCTAGTACCTATTCATTAAAAGGTTTTAATGATAAACGTCAATTTGATTATTCTCGTACAGGTAACCCAACACGAGCAACTTTTGCTGAAGCGATTGCTGGATTAGAGCAAGGAAGTGTTGGCATTGTAACCAGTACCGGTATGGCAGCAGTGCATTTGATCTGTCAGCTATTATCTACTGAAGATACCGTAGTGATTCCCCATGATTGTTATGGTGGTAGCTTTAGATTATTCACCCATTTAGCTAAACGTGGCCAATTTAAGTTAATTGTTGTTGATCAAAATAATGAGCAAGCACTGACTAAGGCATTGGCAAGTAAACCTAAGTTAGTATTACTAGAAAGCCCAAGTAACCCATTATTACGTTTAGTCGATATTGAAGACGTTACCAAAGCCTGTCATGCGGTAGGTGCACTAGTTGCTGTAGATAATACCTTTTTATCGCCAGCGCTGCAGCAACCGCTAACGTTAGGCGCTGATATTGTTTTCCATTCAACCACTAAATATATTAATGGTCATAGTGATGTTGTCGGCGGTGTTTTAGTGACTAAAACTCAAGAATTAGGTGAGAAATTAGCATGGTGGGCAAACTGCATCGGTATTACCGGCAGTGCATTTGATAGCTTCCTAGCTTTACGCGGCTTAAAGACCTTACCTGTACGAATGAAACAACATCAAGAAAATGCGTTACAAGTAGCCGAGTTTCTAAAAGATCACGATGCAATTGATGTAGTGTACTTTCCAGGCTTTATTGATCATCCAGGACACGAAATAGCTAAAAAACAGCAAGCTGGTTTTGGTGCTATGTTAAGTTTCGAAATTAAAGGTGGCGTTGAAGCCGTTAAAAGATTATTTGATAACCTTGAGTTATTTACTTTAGCGCAATCACTCGGTGGTGTTGAGAGTCTTATCAGCCACCCTTCAACAATGACGCATGCAGGTATGGAAATAGCTGATCAATTAGAGGCAGGCATTACCCAGTCTTTAATTCGTATATCTGTAGGTATTGAAGATATTGACGATATATTGGCTGATTTAGCGCACGGGTTAACCCAAAGCCAGCTGTAATTAAAGGTTACAGTAAGAAATAAATAGACAGTTGTGCGAATAATAAGCAGTTGAGCAGGCAGAGATATGAAACAAGAAGATATTATTTTAAATAAGGCTAACGACAACAAAAACGTGCCAAGCAATGAGTTTGCTGAACATGAGTTTGTAGCTGACATAACCACAGAAAATAAACTGGCTAAGCATGCTATTCAAGTGCACAAATTTGGTGGTAGTTCCTTAGCAACGCCAAAATGCATTAAACGTGCGCTTGAAATTATCCGCGAAAATTGTCAGTTAAATGATATTGTTGTGGTATCAGCCAACGGTAAAACTACCGACAGTTTATTTGCTATCTATTCTCTAGTCGAAAGCACAATCGCTGAACAAACAATGAAAAAAAGTGATGAGTTATCGCAAGCAATTGCCGATTTAGCACAAGAGCAAGCGAAACTCATCACTGAATTGTTAAATGCTAATAATACTAAGCAATTGCTGCTTAGATTAAATAAAGACATTGAGCAATTAACTATCTGGTTAGCGACTGATATTGTTCAGTATCACAATGATATTTTAGCCTTAGGCGAAGTGTGGTCAGCACGGTTGTTGTCGGCGCTACTTAATGAACAGGTTTGCCCAAGTAATAGTATTGATTCGCGTGACTTTCTTGTTATCGATAATGAACAAAACTGTGTGGTTGATACCGCGATAAGTGCTGCACAATTGAGACGAAGACGTCAGTTTGGTAAATTAGCAGTCATTACTGGTTATATCAGTAAAGATGCTCGTGGTAAAAGCTGCACATTAGGTCGTAATGGCAGTGACTACTCGGCCACCATTATAGCTTCGTTAGTTTCTGCCGGTAATGTCACTTTATGGACTGATGTTGATGGTATTTATAGTGCCGATCCTCGGGTAGTACCAAATGCTAGAAAATTACACCGTTTACCAAATGGTGTGGCAAAGGAATTGGGTCGTTTAGGTAATCCGGTTTTACATGCTAAAACATTATTGCCACTTATCAACCCATTAAGTGAGCATCATACCCATTTGCATGTTGCTAGTAGTTTTGACCCAGAAGTCATTGGCACTGAAATTGGTAAATTTGGGCAAATAGCTAAACAAGAGTTATCGGTAACTTATCTGAATGATTTACTGCTGGCGCAATCTGTGAGTTTTACCGGAGAGACGGCAGCCAAGGCTAAATCAACGTTTTCTCCTATCTGTATGGATGACCAAAATGGTTTTATGGTTATTATGCAAGCGCAACAAAAAGCAGTGAGTCAATGGCTAGCGAGTCATGATGTCGAAGTGAGCTTTAAGCCCGTTGCGATTATTGCAACCGTTGGCCATCGGGTAGCCGAACGTGGCGATATTAAGGCACGCTTTAAGCGTTCTTTAATAGCGGCCAAACCATTAAATTTAGTGGGTAGTGATAATAACCATAGCGTTATTGCCATTTTACCAGAGCCTTGTTCAATTGAACTATTAAATACTGTGCATCATGAAATGACTAAAGATGCTCGCCATATCGGTTTAGTGGTTGCGGGTATGGGTAATATAGGTGAGCGCTTTTTAGAACTATTACCGGCACAACTTAATAAAGTTTATGCTTTAGAAAATTTACACTTAGTTGGTTTACTCTCATCAAAAAAAGCGCTAATTAATAATGATGGTATTGACGTTAACCAAGCCGCATCACTATTTGCTCAAGACGCCCAAAGTTATGATAGTGAACAGCTTATTTCTTGGTTAACCCAAAATCCATATGATGATTTAATTGTTGTAGATATCACGCCAAGTGAAAATTTTAGTTTATTGTATGAACAGATGTTTTCTTTAGGTGTACACGTTATTGGCGCTAACAAATGGGCAGCTTCAAGTAGCACCGCTCATTATAATAATTTAGTAAATACTGCTGACAGTAATAACAGCTTATGGTTAGGTAATACGACGGTAGGCGCAGGCTTGCCAATAAACTATGCTATCGATGACTTACGTCAAAGTGGCGACAGCATTAGCGAAATTTCCGGTATTTTTTCAGGTACCCTTTCTTGGTTATTTGAAACCTACGATGGTAGTTCAAAATTTTCAGAGCTGTTATTGAATGCTTTAGCACAAGGCATTACCGAGCCTGATCCTCGTGAAGATTTATCAGGTCGAGATGTGCAACGAAAATTATTGATTTTAGCGCGAAAAGCGGGTTTTGAATTAGCATTAGAGGACATCGATTGTCAGAATTTAGTACCAGAGGCATTACAATCATTATCAACTAATGACTTTTTGGCCAGAGCTAATGAGTTAGATGAATACTTTGCCAGCGCACTATCTGATGCACAGAGTAACGATGAATGCATTCGTTATGTTGCACGTTTTCAACATAATGAAGCAACAGGCGTTAGTGCAAAAGTGAGCTTAGAAGTATTACCTCAAAGTGATGCTTTTGCTAATTTAACACCTTGTGATAATATTTTTAAGATCAGTAGTCTTTGGTATCAAGAAAATCCATTAATTATCAGTGGTCCTGGAGCTGGACGAGATGTTACTGCTGGTGGTTTACATTCAGATCTTGTTAAAATTTGTCAGCAACTTACTCATAAGCAAAATCAAGTGAAAATTAAAGGCATAAACTAAGGATAGCTCTAGACTCCATGGTTCTACGGCTTTAATGGGTAAATTTGGAGTCAAGGGGTTATCGGATATCTGTGTTGGTATCCAATAATCCCTTCTTCTTTCATTTCTTCTAACGCTTTAGTAAATGCATAGGCAATCGAGAGAATCTTAAGTACATAGTTTTTAATTATTTAATGCACTGATTATTTGTGGTGATGTTTAATATTTGTTGTTTTTCTAGCCCTAGAGTAGGGATGCTACTTAATGAATTAGCTTTGACAGACATCAAAGGTTGATTTATTACACTATTACTCGCATTATTCATTAATGTTTAATATTTTTCAGCTTCAGTGATTCAATGGCTAAAGACTCTCCTCACCAAACACATTACACACGACAAATTCATCATTTGTTAGGCAAAGTCTATGGCAAAAGTGCTGTTAAAGACTCCTTGCTAGATCGTGCTATCGGTTATTTTGAGCATGAAGAGTTTTGTCCTTCGGATGAACAAATATCTACTGATGAGTCTCGCCTAGAGTTAATGGAGCGTACTGCGCGTCATTCTAACTTGTTATCAATTGCGCTAACGATTTTAGAGTTAAGCGAAGGGGATAGCTTCACTGAAAATAACCGTAAGTCTGCGCAATTTCTGGGTACGATACAATTATTAAGTCCTACTGAAGGTAAGCGGGTTGCTAAGAGTAACGAACAAAGTAAGTCGGTTTATAAAGCGGTACTCTCGTTAAGGTTACTCGACCAATTAATTATTGATGGTAAGATGGTTGAACCCTATATCAATAAATTTTTAACCAATATTTCAGCAAAACAATATAGTGACTTTGCTAGTCATGATAGTGAAGCCCATCAAAGGTTTGTTGCACAAGTCAAAGTTCCGTTTATCATGGCGGCATTATTACAAGATATTGGTAATTATCATCCCAAAGCTCAAAATATACTGCTGGGTAGTGATGGCAAGTTAGATCCCTTTCGCACGTTAGAGATTAAAGAGCGAAAAGAATTACTGCAAATTAACTATCGTGAAACGATTAAGTACTTGACTGAGGGTCTTGGAATCCCTGCTTTTGTTGGTAATACCAAGGAAGAACGAGAGCAATTTTTGACGGATGAGCAAGATAAATTAACTTTTATTAAATTGCTATTAAAAACAAGTGTTAATCCAAAACACACCATTGGTAACGTACTTAAAGTCCCGCAAATTTACACATCTATAATCTTGTCAACCAAAGCCAGTTACAACTACAAGTTATTACCTCAGGTCTTTCAGGTATTAAACAAAAATGCTCAGCTTGGTGCCTGTGCTAAAGGAGTTGTTGATGCATTATATACAATCACCGGCATGTTTCCGCAGGGTTTTGGTATTGTTTATATGCCATCAGGTGAGTTTGGTGAGCAAGGTGACTGTTATGAGTATGCAATTGTAAATAACCTTTACCCAAAAAAAGCGGAATACCCTATTTGCCGATTGACCACTCGAAAACTAACTTTTATCAGTTATGGACAAAATAGCGTAATTCCAAAGTCGAGTAATTTATATTTCACGCAAACGGCCAAGAAACTGGCAACGTTAAGCAAAGACCGTTTGAATGAAATATTAGAACTATTAAGTTCTAATTCCCAAGAAAGAAAACAATTAGACCTACTACCAAGGTGTTGGCAGGCTAATGAGTTCTTCTCAATTAAAGCTAATCAAAATCTTTGGAACAAAACTGAATAATACGAATATTATGAAGAATTGATTGGGTACTTTTATAAGGAAATAAATGGATGCCAGCTCAACTAAAAAAGTAAACGTATTGCCGCAATTGATTGGATGTGCGGTTTTGTTATGATCTCTGTTATAGACCATGTATCTATGGTCTATAACAGAGATCATTTGTCGAATGACTCTGCAGCTAATTTCATTCTAGGTACCCCACTACCGCCTTTGAATTCTTTACTCGTTAGATAAGCCATATTTGTGCACCTGTTTTTGTTTTTCTTGCTGGTACTGATTTAGCCATAAGCGTCGAACGCAAAACACCCAGATTCTATATACTTGAAATACCTGTAAAGTAAAAACAATAAAAAGGTCGTCATAATTATAAATGACGGCCTTTTTTATTTTTCTGTGAAAATACTAATAACTATAAGCAGTAATGTTGAATCATCTTGGTCAGTAGCTTTTCTGTTTTATCAATTTCGCTATGGGCTAAGAACTCATTAGGTTGATGGGCTTGCTCAATAGAGCCTGGACCTAGCACTATAGTTTGACAACCTAGTTGTTGAATATATGGCGCTTCAGTGGCGTAATTAACCGCACAACAATGATGACCACTTATCTCCTCAGCAATACTTATCAGGGTACTGGGTTTCTTTTGTTCAAAGCTGGGTGAGCTCGGATGCATTTCGGCAAAGCTAATTCTACCAGGGTATAGTTCAGCTAAAGGTTTTAAGGCCTCACTTAACCAATTAATCAATTCATCATCACTCATACCGGGTAATGAGCGTAAATCAATATCTAAAGTGCAATGACCACAAATTCTATTAGCATTATCACCACCTAAGATAGCCCCTAAGTTTAAGGTAGGTGCCGGTACATCAAAGGCATTGTTTTCATAATTGAGTTGAAATTTTTCTTTTAGCTCAATTAACTGACCAATAACCTTATGCATAATCTCTATAGCATTAATGCCAAGATTTGGCTTGCTTGAATGGCCAGATTTACCTTCAACGCTAATTCGATGTGACATATGACCTTTATGCATAACCACAGGTACTAAATTGGTTGGCTCACCGATAATGGCAACATCAGGTTTTATCGCTTGGCTTTTGGCAAAAAAACGTGCGCCAGCCATGGTTGTTTCTTCATCCGCGGTAGCAAGAATGTACAAGGGTTTTTTCAGTTGAGAAGCCGATAAATTTTTACAGACTTGTAAAATAAAAGCAAAAAAACCCTTCATATCACAAGTACCTAAACCGAAAAATTTATCTTCTTGATTTAACACTTTATGCGGATCTGATTGCCAACTGTTTTCATCAAAGGGAACAGTGTCACTGTGACCTGCCAATAATAATCCCCCTTCACCAGTGCCTAACTTAGCGAGTAGGTTAAATTTATTACTAGTATCAGGTACTGCTTGAATTTCAACACTGAAACCTAGTTGCTCAAACCAAGTGGCTAAGAGTTGAATAACGTCTTTATTTCCTTGATCCCAGCTTGGTTGTGTAGAGCTAATAGAAGAGCAAGCGATTAACTGGCTTAAGCTTTGAATGAAATTAGGCAGTTGTGTCATATATGACCTATAAGTTTCGAATAATTACTTAAATAGTTATGCTGATAAGTTGCATAACTACCCATGCGGTGTTACCTTACCTTTATAGTGTAAATAACCTGCTTTAATAAGGCTACTTCAAAAATGACAAAGGCTATACCAGATTCGAATAACAGTATGCAAAAAGTGGCGATTATCGGGGCTAGTGGTTATGCTGGTGCAGAACTTGTGGGACTTTTAGGTAACCATGCTCAAGCAGAAATTGTCCACTTAGTTGTTTCTGAAAATAGTAGTTCAGAAGGTAAACTTTTTAGTGATTTACATGGTCGTTTTCAAGGTGTTTGTGACCTGCCATTGCAGGCCTTTTCGTCTACATGGTTTGATCAATATGCTAAGGACTTAGATGTAGTCTTTTTTGCTACCCCCCATGATTTTAGTGCTGATTGGGCGCAAGCCTTTGTTGATTCAGGTGTAAAAGTCTTTGATTTATCGGGTGGCTTTAGACTGAAAGATGCTTCAGATTACCCTAAATACTATGGTTTTGAACATGCTAATACTGACGCTTTAGCAAAAGCACAATATGGCTTAGCTGAATGGCAACACGATGACATTGCCAATACAAACTTAGTGGCTGTGCCTGGTTGTTACCCAACAGCAAGTTTACTTTGCTTAAAACCATTGACTGTTAACAATCTACATCTAGAAAATTCTCTTATTGTGGTTAATGGTATAAGTGGTGTTAGCGGCGCTGGTAGAAGTGCTTCTTTAGCAACTAACTTTAATGAAGTAAGTTTAAAGCCATATAATATTTTACAACACAGACATCAGCCAGAGATTTCACAAGAAGCCAATGCGCAGGTAATATTTAATCCTCATTTAGCGCCTTATAAGAGAGGTCTATTAGCGACAGTGACTTTACAGCTTAAAGCTGAGGTAACTGAGAGACAAGTACAGCAAGCGTTTGAAGAAGCTTACAACGATAAACCTTTAGTAAGAATAGTAAACAGTTGGCCAGAAATTGGCAATGTTGCTCATACACCATTTGCTGATGTTCACTGGAAATTTGATGAAGAAAAACAAGTTGTAGTGGTAAGTTGTGCTATTGATAATTTACTGAAAGGTGCAGCTTCGCAAGCAGTGCAATGTTTCAACATTTCACTGGATTTTCCTAGTGAGTATTCATTGATTAATACGCATTAATCCATATATAGAAATTAGATAAAAGTTTGAGTGAAGGAATAGCAATGAATAACCCTGTATTAAAACCATTAGTCATTAAAATTGGCGGCGCCATTCTTGAAAAAGAATCAGCATTGAGTGCGCTGTTAAAGGTGATTTCACAGTTAAAAAACAAACAAGTGGTTTTAGTACATGGCGGTGGCTGTGTCGTTGATGAAATGTTAGCCCAAGCGGGGTTTACTACCAAGAAAAAACATGGTTTACGTATCACACCAAAAGATCAAATAGCGTTAATAAGCGGAGCTCTCGCGGGAACGGTTAATAAAGCTATTGTTGCTACGGCGAATAGCATGAACTTAGCTGCTGTTGGTTTATCGCTAAATGATGGCGATATGATAAGTTGTACCTTATCTGAGCAAGAATTGGGTCAAGTAGGCGTGCCACAGACCAATAGCAGTAAATTATTAGATGTTTTATTAAAAACAAATTTTCTCCCCATCGTTTCATCAATTGGTGCTTTAGATAATGGCGATTTAGTTAATGTGAATGCAGATGATGCAGCGGTGGCCATTTGTCAGCTACTTAATGCTGAATTATTACTGTTAACTGATGTCAATGGTGTAAAAGGTGCGAATGGCGAGTATTTATCATCACTTAACGGTGCAGAGGCCAAAAACCTTATTGAGCAAGGTATCATTGCTGGTGGTATGACAGCTAAAGTCAATGCTGCTTTACATGCAGCTCAGCAGTTACGACGAAGTATCGCGGTTGCCAGTTGGCAATCGCCAGAGCAAATAACCCAATTACTTGATGGAAATGGCATTGGCACACAAATTCAGCCAAATTAGCCTAAACGAAATATTGAGAGAAAATACTTATGTCGAAAAATAACGCATTACAATCAGTAAACAATTTTTTAGCTGATGATCAGTTAAACAAAGAGCAATTATTAGCATTAATTGACTTAGCGATTAATATCAAGCAACACCCTAATGATTACAGCCAAGTATTGGCTGGTAAATCTGTAGCGATGATATTTGAAAAACCTTCTTTAAGAACGCATGTTAGTTTTGATATGGGCATTAATAAATTAGGCGGCCATGCACTCTATTTAGGTCAACAAAATGGCAAGTTAGGGGAACGTGAACGAGTGAGTGATTATGCTAAAAATCTATCGTGTTTTGCTGATGTTATTGTCGCCCGTGTATTTAGCCATGACTCAATCCAAGGTTTAGCTGAACATGCAAGCATTCCGGTGATTAATGCCTTATGTGATGTTTATCATCCGTGTCAGGCACTTGCTGATTTTGTCACGCTATCAGAAACCTACCCAGATTTAAGCCAAGTAAAATTAGCGTACGTGGGTGATGGTAATAATGTTTCTAATTCATTAATGATTATGGCAGCAACGTTAGGTGTAGATTTTACCTTAGTCTCACCACAAGGCCATGAAGCGCAAGCTGATATAGTTGAAAAAACAAAGCAACTTGCACAGATTTCAGGAAGTAAGTTAATACTTACCAATGATATCGATGCGATTGGTAAACAGGATGTAATTTACACAGATACTTGGATTTCTATGGGTGATGAAGATTCCAGTAAAAAAGCTGAAATTTTAGCTAAGTTTGCCCCTTACCAAGTAAATCATGCCTTAATGCATAAAGCGCAAGCGAGCATGGTATTGCACTGTCAACCAGCGCATTTGGAAGAAGAGATCACAACGGAATTATTCGATAGTGAATTATCGAAAGTATTCCAACAAGCAGAAAATAGAATGTGGGCACAGAATGCCGTACTAGTCACACTATTAGGTAATTAATTGTTGCTCTAGTCCTTTGGCGTAATAGCAGCGTCTAAAGTGCTCACGTATAGTCATACGCTCCGCGCTTTCTTCTTGCTCTTACGCCAAATGACATAACGATCAACAATCAATTATAAATTGCAGTTTATATTAAAAATTTATTACACAGAATTTTCAAAATTAATTAGATAATTTTCATAAAATGAAGATTAAGGAAGAAATCATGGCTTTAACAAAGAAAAAAATTAAAAAAGTAGTATTAGCATATTCAGGTGGTTTAGATACTTCGGCTATCATTCCATGGTTGAAGGAAAACTACGAAGGTTGTGAGGTTGTTGCTTTTTGTGCTGATGTTGGTCAAGGCGATGAAGAGTTAGAAGGCGTAAAAGAAAAAGCAATCGCTTCGGGTGCTTCAGAATGTTACGTCGTTGATCTTAAAGAAGAGTACGTAAAAGAATATATTTACCCAATTCTAAAAACAGGCTCTGTGTATGAAGGTCAATATTTATTAGGTACGTCAATGGCACGTCCTATTATTGCCAAAGCACATATTGAAGTTGCTCTTAAAGTAGGCGCTGATGCTGTATGTCATGGTTGTACTGGTAAAGGTAATGACCAAGTGCGTTTTGAGTCTTGTTTTGCCGCACTTGCACCTGAACTTACAGTAATTGCTCCATGGCGTGAGTGGGGTATGGTTTCTCGTGAAGACTTACTTGATTACCTTGCAGAACGTGATATCCCTTGTGCGGCTTCTCTTACTAAAATTTATAGCCGTGATGCTAACGCTTGGCATATCTCTCATGAAGGTGGTGAGTTAGAAGACCCTTGGTGTGAGCCGTCTAAAGAAGTTTGGACTATGACAGTTGATCCTATGGATGCACCTGATGTAGCTGAAAAAATACAATTAAGCTTTGTTGAAGGCGAGCTAGTATCTGTAGATGGTAAAGACTTCTCTGATGCTGAAAATGGCGCAGGCGCTTACGATGCATTGATGTACTTGAATGCTAAAGGTGCAGCACATGGTGTTGGTCGAATTGATATCGTTGAAAACCGTTTAGTGGGTATGAAATCACGTGGTTGTTATGAAACACCAGGTGGCACTATTTTAATGGCTGCTTATAAAGGTTTAGAAACACTTATTCTCGATAAAGAATCACTTAAATATCGAGAATCAGTTGGTCTTGAGTTTTCACATGTAATTTATGATGGTCGTTGGTTTACTCCTCTTGCTAAAGCGCAATTAGCCTCTGCAGCATCGTTTGCAGAAAAACTAACGGGTGACGTTGTTGTTAAGTTATACAAAGGTATGGCACAGGTCATTCAACGTCGTTCACCAAACAGCTTGTATTCTGAAGAGTTTGCTACTTTTGGTGCTGATGATGTTTACGACCAAAAACATGCGGAAGGTTTTATCCGTTTATTCAGCTTATCAAGCAGAATTACTGCGCTGAGCCAAAAAGGCAGCTTAAAAGATCAAGAGAAGTAATAATAGCATTACTTGTGGGATGTGGCGGACGTTAAAACGTCACTAGCTACCTTGATATTAAAAATAATATTTTAGAAAAAGATTGAAGTAAATAGGCATGGCTTTACTTGTGGGATGTGGTGGACGTTATAACGTCGCTAGCTACCTTGATATTAAAAATAATATTTTAGAAAAAGATTGGAGTAAATAGGCATGGCTTTATGGGGCGGACGTTTTAAAGGACAACCGAGTTTACAATTTAAAAAATTCAATGATTCTTTACCGGTAGATTACCGCATGGCAGTGCAAGATATTGTCGGCTCTATTGCATGGGCGGGTGCTATTCATTCTGTTGGTATAATTAATGATAATGAGTTAATTGAACTAAGGGCAGCACTTAATGGATTGAAAGTTTCTGTAGAAGAAAATCCACAGCAAATTTTAGGCTCAGATGCCGAAGATATTCATAGCTGGGTTGAAATTGCACTTATTGAAAAAACAGGTGATTTAGGTAAAAAGCTCCATACAGGTCGCAGCCGTAATGATCAAGTTGCTACAGATTTAAAACTTTGGTGTAAAGAAACGGGCGGCGAATTATTATTTGCCTTAGTGAATTTACAACAGGCTATGATGAACTTAGCCGAACGCGAAAAAGATACCGTATTGCCAGGTTATACGCATTTACAACGTGCGCAGCCAATTACTTTTGGTCACTGGTGTTTAGCGTATGTTGAAATGTTTAACCGTGATATTGGTCGTTTAAAAGATGCGCTATATCGTCTAGATGTTTCGCCTTTAGGCTCAGGCGCTTTAGCGGGTACCGCTTACCCAATTGATCGTAATAAGTTAGCGCATAATTTAGGTTTTAGAACCGCAACGCTAAATAGTTTAGATGCAGTTTCTGACCGTGACCACGTGATTGAATTATTGGCTTCAGCCAGTATCTCTATGATGCACTTATCTCGTTTTGCAGAAGATTTAATTTTCTACAACTCAGGTGAAGCGGGTTTTGTTGAAATGAGTGATTTAGTTAGCTCTGGTTCATCATTAATGCCGCAAAAGAAAAACCCTGATGCTTGTGAATTAATTCGTGGTAAAGCGGGGCGTGTTTTTGGCTCGCTTACGGGTATGTTAACTACCATGAAGGCTCTAGCGCTTGCTTATAACAAGGATATGCAAGAAGACAAAGAAGGTCTTTTTGATGCATTAGATACATGGCAAGAGTGTATGGAAATGGCGGTATTAGTTGCTGACGGTTTAAAGGTAAATCGTTCACGTACATTAGCCGCAGCGCAGCAAGGTTATGCTAACGCAACTGAGCTAGCTGATTATCTTGTAAGTAAAGATATTCCGTTTAGAGAAGCACATCACATTGTTGGTGAAGTAGTATTGGCTGCTATCGATAAAGGTGTTCCACTAGAAGATCTATCTATTACTCAGCTACAAGAGTTTAGTGATAAAATAGAGCAAGATGTCTATCAGAATCTCACGATTGAATCGACGCTTGATAAACGTGAAGCGCTTGGTGGTACCTCACGATCACAAGTAGAAAAAGCATTGGCTACAACTCTGTCAGGCAATGAAGATATATTGAATGAACAGGTTGTTGGCGCTCCAGGAAAACACCAAATTAAAGGTGCACTTAAACAAGTTAAACAACGTTTAAATGCCCAACGTGCGGCTGCAATGTCAGTACGTAGAGCCAAGATGTCTGATGTTGACTGTATTCATCAACTCACGAACTTTTGGGCAGATAAAGGTGAGATATTACCACGTACTCGTGACAATATTATTCATGATATTCAAAACTTCGTTGTTGCTGAACTTGACGGTGTTGTTGTTGGTACTGCGTCACTTTATATCTATCAAACAGGGCTAGCTGAAATTCGCTCTGTTGTGATTGACGAAAAAGCTCAAAAGCAGGGGCAAGGTGAAGCACTAGTTCAGTATTTGTTAGAGTTTGCTCATCAAATGGAGCTAGAACAAATTATTGTGTTAACTTATATTCCACAGTATTTTGAACAACTTGGCTTTAACTTAATAGATAAAAATACCCTAGCTGAAAATATCATTGAAGATAGCGAGCCTAGTCCACATAAAGATCCTGCGGATGAAGTAGCAATGGAATATATTGTTGGTCAAAGCAAGTAGTTCTTATTTGCACTCATTAAAGGCATACATCAGATTAAAGAATGGAACACATGAATAATAGTGATCAGAATTACGTAAAATGGTTTAGAAACGCAGCACCTTATATTAATGCCCATCGCGGAAAAACCGTGGTGCTTATGTTTGGTGGTGAGGCGGTTACTCACCCAAATTTTGCCAATATTATTCATGATATCTCTTTACTACGCAGTCTTGGCGTTAAATTGGTGGTTGTGCACGGTGCGCGGCCTCAAATTGAAGACCGCATGAAGCAGCGCGATCTTGAAGACAGCGTTGTAAATAACATTCGAGTAACTGACGCACAAACCTTGGTTGCTGTTAAAGATGCCACGGGCTCGTTACGCCTTCATATTGAAGCATTGCTTTCTACTGGTTTAGTCAATTCGCCAATGCATGGCTCTCAAATCAGAGTGAGTACAGGTAACTTTGTTATTGCCAAACCTATGGGCGTTCGTAACGGCGTAGATTATAAATATACCGGCAGTGTTAGGAGAATTGACTCTGACGGTATCAATATGCAGTTAGATTACGGTTCAATAGTTTTGTTATCACCTATTGGTTACTCACCAACAGGTGAAGTATTCAACCTCGCTTTAGAGGATGTCGCTACACAGACAGCGATTGCACTTAAAGCTGATAAGTTGATTGCTTTAACGGAAGATGAAGGCCTCATCGATAAGTCTGGTGGCTTAATTCGAAGCTGCAGTGTTCGAACCGTTAAGACCTTGCTTAATGAAAATGACTGTCATGTTCGGCAGTTATTACTTCGCTCGATTATTCAAAGTGGTGAAAATGGCGTTGAACGTTGTCATTGTGTCAGTTATCAAAGCGATAGTGCCTTATTACAAGAGCTATTTACTCGTGATGGTGCAGGCACGCTTATAGCTAAGGATCATAAAGAATTGATTGCAACGGCAACTATTGACGATGTTGCCGGCATTTTAGAACTAATACAGCCACTTGAAGAAGAGGGAATATTAGTTAAACGTTCTCGAGAGCTTCTAGAGATGGAAATTGGTTGTTTTACTATTCTTAAAAAGGAAGAGGTGATTATAGCTTGTGCGGCTTTATATCCATATCCAGAAGCGAAAACAGGTGAAGTTGCTTGCGTAGTTATTGACCCTGATTACCGTAAAGGTAATCGTGGAGAAAGAATAATAAATGCTGTTGAATCAGAAGCCAAAAAGCTAGGTTTAACATCACTGTTTTTATTAACAACGGTAAGTGGACATTGGTTTCGAGAGCAGGGCTTTATCGAAATGCCATTAGATAAATTACCTGAAGGTAAAAAACAGATGTATAACTTTCAACGTAACTCGAAAGTATTTATGAAAGATATCTAATACGAGATGTTAAAAACAGCTAGTAAGAATAACTAACTGTTTTTACAACTCTTTGTGAGGGATTTTTTTCAGTAACGATTAAAACAGTTCCTCTTCTTCTACTTCTTCTTTAGAGTGTTCACCAGATAATATGTCACTGCTATTATCTTCAATAACATACTCAGTTGGTACATTCCCCAAACGGAAATATTCAATCCGGCTGGTTTTATCCGTTTTAGTAGTTAACTTGCCTGTTGCCTTGTCAATACGAACTGAGACAATATCTACAGGGGGTTGAAATGATTCAGGTTCAACATTAGCTAAAGCGGTTCGCATAAAATCAATCCATGCAGGTTGTGCAGATTTGGCACCAAACTCATTACCTACTGTTTGGTTTTTATCTAAGTTATTATTGTAAGCTGTTTTTCCTAAGATGTGGCTAGGGTCGTCAAAGCCTATCCAGGAGGTCGTGATTAAACGGCGACTAAACCCGGAAAACCAAGCATCTTTTGCTTCATTTGTTGTTCCTGTTTTACCTGCGATATCACGGCGTTTTAGTTTTCTCGCTCGAAAGCCAGTACCTTGCCAGGCATTTTTGGTAGACCAATCCGCCCCCCAAATAGCACTATTAAGCGCTTGAGTGATTAAAAAAGCATTTTGAGAGCTGATAACGCGCTTTGCTTGTTTAATGAGTATAGTAGGTTGCTCCTCTAAGTTTCCTATAGATTGCTCTGAATTCTCTAAAAGTGTCTCATCGGCTAATTCTGAGGAGAGTGATGTAAATACCCCCTCGGCTTCGTTTAAATTATTTACTGGTATACATGGGTCACATGCTAAAGCTGGCTCGGCCTGATAAATAATTTCGCCATTACTATTCTCAATCCGCTCAATTAAATAGGGTTCAACCAAAAAACCACCATTGGCAAAAGTGGCAAAGCCGGTTGCAACTTCTAGCGGTGTTAAAGAAGCAGAGCCAAGTGCAAGCGTTTCACTTCGGGGCAAGTCATTTTTATCAAAACCAAACTTAGTTAAGTGGCTTATAGTGTTATTTACGCCAATACTTTGCAGTAAGCGTACTGCAATAACATTCTTAGATTGTGCTAAAGCAAGCCGTACTCTAATAGGACCAACATAAGTTTCAGGAGAATTTCTAGGTCGCCATACAATACCAGAGCTTTTATCCCATTGGTTTATCGGCGCATCGTTCACAAGTGAAGCAAGGGTAAATCCATGTTCGAGCGCAGCAGAATAAATAAAGGGTTTAATATTTGAACCGACTTGACGTTTGGCTTGAGTAACACGATTAAACTCACTTTGTTTGAAACTAAAGCCGCCAACGGCTGCTTTAATAGCGCCATCGTCTGGAGATAGCGACACAATAGCAGCGCTAGCCCTTGGAAGTTGACCAAGACGGTAATTGTTATCTGGCATTTTACTGACTAAAATAACATCCCCGTATTTGAGAATATCTGCTGCTGCTTTTGGTGGGGAACCTTGTTTTTGATCGTTAATATAAGGACGAGCCCAGGCTAACCCTTGCCAGTTGATAGTGGCACTCTCTTCATTACGTAGTTGAATAGCGACAGACTTTTCTTCAACTTTAGTCACTACCGCCGGTACTAACATTTGGTAATAGTTAGCCGCCAAAAGGGCCTTAACTATTTCATCTTGGCTAATAGTTGTTGATTTTTTTTCAGAGGTTTCACTTGCCGGATATTTTGCGTCAGGTAGTTTTTGCGCAGGTAGTAATGACGATATGGGACCTCGATAACCATGACGTTGGTCATAATTTAATAAATTATTAACCAGAGCTTGTTCGGCTGCAGTCTGTAGTTTTGCAGTCACAGTGGTAAATACTTTGTAACCTTCGGTATAGGCTTTTTCTTTTCCATAACGTTTAAGTATTTCATTATGAGCCATTTCAGCTACATAAGGGGCATTTAACTCTATTTCAGCACCATGTCTTTTACCTGTAATTGGTGCACTTTTTGCTGTTTGATATTCTTGGTCAGTGATATAACCACTGACTTTCATGCGATATAGTACGACTGAACGACGGGCTTTAGCACGTTTAGGTGAACGAATAGGATTTAATGTCGAAGGGGCTTTAGGCAAACCGGCTAGCACAGCGATCTGAGCAAGCCTAAGCTCGTTTATCTCTTTACCATAATATACTTGCGCAGCAGCACCAAATCCGAATGACCTGTGACCGAGTGGAATTTTATTGATATATAGCATTAAAATTTCATCTTTGGTGAGTAAACTTTCAATATGAAATGATAAGAATATCTCTCGAATTTTACGGGTGTAGGTTATTTCACGGGTAAGGAAAAAGTTACGTGCCACCTGCATGGTAATAGTACTGGCGCCACCTTTGTCCTGACCCATTAATTTAGCAAGTACCGCCCGTCCCATACCTATTGGATCAACCCCAAAATGCATATAAAAACGGTCATCTTCTGTTGCTAAAAGTGCATCAATAAGTTGTTGAGGCACTTGTTCTATCACCAATGGAATGCGCTTTTTTTCACCAAATTGAGAAATTAACAGACCATCTTGGCTATAAATTTGTAATGGTGTTTGCCAGTGCAAATCTTTTAGTGATTCAACACTCGGTAATTCAGAACGCATTGAAATATATAAACTATAAACACCGATAGACACTAAAATAAAGAGAGTCAAACTGACTTTTAATAATTTTTTGATTGAAAACACAGTAAAAGCCCAAGAAGTGGATAAAAATGTAAGATAGTACTAGTATATCGTTTAAAAGCATGTAATAAATGTATTTATGCGTATTTTGCGTCTAAAATAATTACAAAAATAAAATTGTAGGTCGATATGCTAGACAATTTGTGGAAAAAGAAAAACTCAATGATGGTGGGGATCGATATAGGTTCTCATTCAGCGAAAGCTGTCTTATTGAGTCAAGGTGACGAGGGCTTTGTAATTGAAGACTTCGCTATTGAGCAAATGCCCCGAGGTTCAGTTGTTGATCGTGAAATTCAAGATATAGAAGCTGTCGGAGCCGTGATAGCTAAGCTCAGAAAGAAAATATCCTCCAAAGCTACGGATGCAGCAGCTGCAGTATCAGGTCAGACTGTTATCACTAAAATGATTTATATGGATGTTGCCTTGACCGAGGATGAACTTGCTAGCCAGATAGAGATTGAAGCAGATAGCCTTATTCCATTTCCACTTGATGAAGTTAGTTTAGATTTTGAAACCCTAGATATTAATGAATCTGACCCTAGTAAAGTCAATGTATTACTTAGTGCAGCGCGAACGGAGTCAATTGAAGCTCGTGTTGCCGCATTAGATGCCGGTGATTTCCACGCTAAAGTGATTGATGTTGAATCTTACGCTGTTGGTCGAGCTTATGATTTGTGCCTAACACAGCTACCTGAAGATGCAAAAGATAAAGTGGTGGCGATTGTTGATATTGGCTCAACGGTTACACTTTTTTCAGCAACTGATGCAGGTAAACATATTTATAGTCGGGACCAAATGTTTGGCGGAGAACAGTATACTCGCTCTATCGTGTCTTATTACAACAAATCATTCGAGCAAGCGGAAGAAGCTAAAATCTCTAACGACTTACCGCCAAATTATACTTTTGAAGTTTTGGCACCTTTTCATACTGTTTTAATGCAGCAAATTCGCCGTGCGATTCAGATGTTTTTAACGACAAGTGGCCAAGAAAAAGTTGATTATTTGTTGATTTCTGGCGGTACAGCTGCACTAGAAGGTGTTGAGAGTTTACTTACTGAGGAATTAGGCATACATACCGTTATCGCTAACCCATTTAATGATATGGCATACGGTGAGTCTATTGAATCAGAAGAGCTTGCAAGTGTTGCACCCCAACTAATGGTCGCAACCGGTTTAGCCTTAAGGAGTTTTACGCCATGGCACATATAAATCTACTCCCTTGGCGTGAAGAAGCACTAAAGGCGCAGCAAAAAGAGTATTTTACCATTTTAGGTGCAGTTGCTTTACTCACTTTAGCATTAGTCCTAACGGTTAATTTTTATTACCAAGCTCGTATTGATGGTCAAAGTAGCAAAAATCAATATTTAAAAAATGAAATAGCACAACTTGATATTCAAATTGCTGAAATAAAAACCTTAAACGATAAAAAAGCAGCGTTACAAAAACGTATTAATGTTGTTGAACAGTTACAGCGAAGTCGAAATGTAGGTACACAAGTACTTGATGAGATTGCTAAAATAATCCCTAATGGTATTTATATCATTGAATTATCAAAACAGGGTAATACTTTGCAGCTTACCGGTAAAAGTGAATCGAACAACCATTTAGCGAACATGATTCGTGCGGTTGAGTTATCTGATTTATTTGTGAATGCAACCCCTGAGTCTATCACCGCTGATGACGGTTCACCTAAGTTGCTTAGTAGTTTTAAGATGAAAGTTGAAATAAAAGGTTTAGTGAATGATGTTAACAAAGGGGGCAAATAATGAAATTTGATGCATCCCAATTTGATAACCTTGAACTTGACAATATTGGGCAGTGGCCAGCTGCGGCGAAGTTGATTTTAGCCATTTTCCTCGCAGTAACTGTCGCATTTTTGGGTTATATGGGCTTAATTAGCGATCAAATGAAACAACTTGATCGTGTCTCTGCAGAAGAAATCACTTTAAAAGAATCTTATCGTACTAAATACCATGTCGCGGCTAATTTAGAATTGTTTCGTGCTCAAATGGTTGAAGCAGAAGATACTTTCGCTAATCAATTGCGTAGCTTACCAAATAGCCATGAGATTCCTGGCCTATTAGACGATATTACCTTTGTTGGCACAACGAGTGGTTTAGATTTTGTAAGATTAGAATGGCAACCAGAAATTAGTAAAGAAATATATATTGAATTACCAATTGATATTGAAGTGGTAGGTCCATATCACTCCTTTGGGCAATTTGTCAGTAAGATTGCGGGTTTACCAAGAATTGTGACTGTGCATGACTTTAAGATAAGTATTCCTCAAGGGGATAGTGATAGCTTAAGTTTAAAGTTACAAGCTAAAACCTATCGTTATCAAGAGGAGACCGCCAAATGATAACTGTCAATTTGACCTCGAAGAGAATCATGCTTAGCATAATGACGCTTACTTTGGCATCTGGTTGTTTTGATGATACTTCTGAAATAAAGGCTCATATGGCTCAGGTGAAAGCAACAACGACTAATTACATTGCTCCTATGCCTGAGGTTCACCCCTTTAATCACATTGCTTATTCAGCTGATGATCTCCGTAGCCCATTTGTATTGCCTAGGCCTGAAGCTATTCAGCAAAAAATGCAACAAATGGCAGGCTGCTTAAGCCCTGATACTAATCGCCGAAAGCAACCGTTAGAAAAATATGCTTTAAGTGATTTAATTATGCGCGGCACCTTGGGTGATGCAAGTATGCTTTGGGTGTTACTCGAGGCTTCAGATTTAAGCTTACATAGAGTTGCGGTCGGGAATTATCTTGGCTTGTTTAATGGCCGAATTACACAGGTGAGTGCAAAAACAGTGAAAATAATTGAATTAGCTCCAGATGGTGCAGGATGTTGGGTAGAGCGTGAAGCAACATTAAATATCGTTCAATCTGAAGAGTCAAATAAGTAAAGGAATTAATAATGCTATTTAATCAAACGAAAAATTATAAAAGCTTTACTGCCATTAAAGAGCTCTGGCTGACAACGCTGTTTTTATTGTCTACGATCTTACTTTCACTTTCTGTGAATGCAGCTAATGAAGATGCTTCTGTTGATGCTAATAAATTGATGGGCATCTCATATAACACCATTAAAAGTGATCAAATAGCTTTGGTTTTTAGTTTTTCACAAAACATTACTAGCCTACCCGAAGTGAAAACATCAATGGCACCCGCTTTTGTTGAAGTAACTTTTGATGCCAGTAGTTTTGATGAAAATCTGAAAGAAACGTTAATAAGCCATGCTGGCGTAAAAGAAGTTAAGTTAAGCGCTACTACAGAAAAAATTGTTGCGCTAATTAGTTTAGAGAAACTGGCTGTTTTTGATGTCTCATTAAATAGCGATAAAGAATTTTCGATCACCTTTAACTATGGTGAATCTGCGGAAGTTGTGGAGACATTGAATCCCGCAGGAGAAGAGTTTATTAACCACATAGAGTCAATTGACTTTAGATTAAACGGGAATAATGAAGGGCAAATATTAGTATACCTAAAAGATAATATGCTTGCTGCTGATGTTAATGATAAATTAGGGAAGTTAAATGTTGAATTTCATAACACTGAAATAATCGATGACTTAATTTATAAGTTGGATGTGACAGATTTTGGAACGCTAGTTACCAGTATTGAGACCTTTAAAGAGGGACGAAATGCACGGTTAGTTATTGAAGCGGACAGTGACTTTATCTTTACCCAAAAACAAGAAGGGAATTTGTTTATCCTTACGGTACAAGAAAAACCTGAAAAAGCACCCTCGTACTTAGGTGAAACGGATGATTTTAATGGTCGGAGTATTTCATTAAGCTTTCAAGATATTCCTGTACGTACAGTTCTACAGATTATTGCCGATTACAATGAATTCAATTTAATTATCAGTGATACAGTTACAGGTAATATTACCCTCCGCCTTGATGGTGTGCCATGGGACCAAGCATTAAGTATCATCTTAAAAGTTAAGGGTTTAGATAAACGTATGCAAGGTAATATTCTGATGGTAGCTCCTGCAGATGAATTAGCGGCCCGCGAAGCACAAACTCTGCAAGCAAGGCAGCAAGTTGAAGAGTTGTCTACTTTGTACTCTGAGTATGTGCAAATTAATTATGCGAAAGCTAGTGAGTTTGCAGAGTTGATTAAAAATGAAGATACCAGCATCTTATCTGCTCGCGGTAGCGTGTCGGTAGATGAACGTACCAATACATTACTAATACGTGATACAGCAAAAAGCATTGAAGATATAAAGCGTATGGTGACGATTCTTGATGTCGCAATACGACAAGTTGTGATTGAAGCGCGTATGGTGACAGTAAACGATAATTTGAATGAAGAGTTAGGAATACGATGGGGAGCGACCAATACTGATGGTGAGAGTACCACTTCAGGAACTTTAGAGGGTGTTGATGTCGCTCGTGGTGGTGAAGTACCTTCATTAGGTCAAAGGTTAAATGTAAATTTACCTGTTGCGACACCTGCAGGTACAATTGCTTTTCAGGTTGCTAGGTTAGCTAATGGTACTATTTTAGACTTAGAACTTTCAGCGCTTGAGAAAGAAAGTAAAGGGGAAGTGATCGCAAGTCCGCGTATCACCACCTCAAACCAAAAAGAAGCTTATATAGAGCAGGGCGTTGAGATCCCATATCAAGAAGCTGCATCAAGTGGTGCAACAGCCACTCAGTTTAAAAAAGCAGTATTAAGCTTAACCGTAACGCCACATATCACCCCAGATGATAAAATTATTTTAGATTTAATCGTTACACAAGATACAGTATCAGAAGTTAAAAGTGGTTTAGCTCCAGCCATTGATACTCAGAGAATTGGAACGCAGGTTTTAGTGAACAATGGTGAAACAATTGTTTTAGGTGGTATCTATCAGCAAGCGATTATCAATACCGTATCCAAAATTCCCATTTTGGGAGATATTCCATATTTAGGTTGGTTATTTAGAACATCAAGCCAACTCAATCAGAAGAAAGAGCTGTTAATCTTTGTTACACCACGAATCGTAACAGAACAGTTTTAAGTATTATTATTGAAAAATCCATTGAATGCTGTGTGATTTAGCCATTTAATGGTTTTTTTAGTTTAATAACAGAGTTTTTAACTAAGATTGTACTATTGTTACTTGCAATTCATAGCGAACACTTGCGATAATTACGCCCTTGAAATTTCCGAGGGAGACCTCTTTTGCGTCATAAGCTCTATTTCACAGTATTTAGACTTTTGACTGTTCTGTTCACACAACGAGTATTAAGTAAATCTAATGGCAGAAAAACGTAATATATTCCTTATAGGCCCTATGGGTGCTGGTAAAAGCACTATCGGTAGAGAAATAGCAGACCGATTGCATCTTGAGTTTTTTGACTCTGATCAAGAGATAGAGCGCCGTACAGGAGCAGACATTGCTTGGGTTTTTGATCTTGAAGGTGAAGAAGGTTTCCGCAGAAGAGAAGAAACAGTTATTGAAGACTTGAGTGAAAAACAAGGTATTGTTTTAGCTACAGGTGGTGGCTCAGTTATTAGTACTAATGTCCGCAATCATTTATCAGCACGAGGTATAGTGGTTTATCTTGAAACCACTATTGATAAACAAGTCGCTCGAACTCAAAGAGATAGACGTCGTCCTCTGTTACAAACTTCTGAAGAACCGCGTACAGTGCTTGAAAATTTAGCTGTAGAGCGTAACCCTCTTTACGAAGAAATTGCCGATATAATCGTGCAAACAGACGACCAAAGTGCAAAGGTTGTTGCCCATAAAATAATTGAAAGATTAGATTTTTAATTTAATCTTTGCAGGACCTTAGTAATATTCTGATATGGCAATTCTTAATCTTGATTTAGGTACGCGAAGTTATCCAATCTACATCGAATCAGGTCTGATAAATAAAGCAGGCCTGTTTTCATCTCATATTCGCGCAAAACGAGTATGTATCGTAACAAATGATATTGTTGCACCGCTGTATCTTGATTCCTTAAAAGCAAAATTAACCGATTATATTGTGGATGAAGTCATACTTCCTGACGGTGAAGCAGAAAAAAGCTTAGCTAACTTTGAAGTGATTATGTCTCACTTGCTTAAACAGGAGCACGGTAGAGACTCTACTTTAATCGCGTTAGGTGGCGGCGTTATCGGTGATATAACCGGTTTTTCTGCAGCTTGTTATCAACGTGGTATTAATTTCATACAAATCCCGACCACTTTACTTTCACAAGTTGATTCATCAGTTGGTGGAAAAACAGCCGTTAACCATCCTCTTGGTAAAAATATGATTGGCGCTTTTTATCAGCCTCAAGCCGTTTTTATTGATATTGATAGTCTGACAACGCTTCCTGTTCGTGAGTTTAACGCAGGAATGGCTGAAGTCATTAAGTACGGTATATTAGGTGATAAAGCATTTTTCCTTTGGCTTGAAGATAATATCTCATCAATTAAGTCCGGTGATAAACAAATCCTCGCCGAAATGATTGAAAAGTGTTGTCAATGTAAAGCTGATATCGTCGCTTGTGATGAGAAAGAGTCAGGTGTTAGAGCGCTACTTAATTTAGGTCATACCTTTGGTCATGCTATCGAAGCCGAGCAAGGATATGGTAAATGGTTACATGGTGAAGCTGTTGCTACTGGCATGGTACTTGCTGCTAAGTTAGCAGTAGCAATGAATTTGCTTGAAGTGTCAGAACTTCGACGTATGGAAGCATTAATCGCAGCGTTTGATTTACCTGTAACTGCTCCACAAAATATGGGCTTCGCTGAATTTATTCGCCATATGCGTCGAGACAAAAAAAATATTGCTGGTAAGCTTAGGTTTATAATACCAACAGCTATTGGTCAATCTGAAATTCGTGACGATGTCACACAAGATACGCTTCAAGAAATTCTATAATCATATTTTCTCATAGACGAGTGCCTATGAGATGAATTTAGAGCATAGAAAGGAATAAGCATGTCTGCATCTGCAAACACTTCTTCAATACAACAAACCGCACAAATGCTTCGACCGAATGCACCTATGCCTTCTATTGAAAGTATAGGCACCAGCGTAACCTCAAGAATAGAGTATAATTTACGGTTTTCTAAACAAGTCGTATTGGTCGTTGGTAATAAGACTGAGCAATACTCACAGCTAGCGAGTCAATTTCTTGTTAACCTCTCAGATGTAAAATCGGATGTAAGCCACCTTAATACTCAAGACAGGCAAATCAATGTGGCATTTGTTTCAGCATCATCTAAATTAAATGATATTCAGATGCGATGTCGTTTAATTGAGCAGTTATTTGTAAATACATTATTTGATCCTGAACAATCTCTTGCTGTTAGTGTATTGCGGTTTGCAACCCAGCAGGGAGAATCTATTTCTATCGTTATTGACCATGCACACGCACTTTCGTTGCAAGTTAAATACGAACTATGTCAACTAGTCAGTTTGGCCAAAAAAAATAAACTGACGATCAACGTTGTGCTTTTTGGTTTAATGGAAGCGGGACAACAACTAGCGATAAATCAAAGTTTATTCAAGAACAAAGTGGCTGTCATCGATGCAAGTAATGGCCAAATATTAAGTCTGGATGATAATAAAATGGTTGTTGAAAAAAGTATTAGCCCATTGCGGTCATGGCAAAAAGTAAGCTTGGTAAGTGCTTTGGTACTTATTGCTGCAGCACTTATCTGGGTCTACTTGATAATAGCTGAGGATATTAATCAACAGGCTTTCAATGCAAAAGGTATTATGGTGTTAGGTGATAATAATACAGTTGCCACAAAGCCTAGTTTAAGTAATGATGCAATTGATGAAACGACAATACAACTGCAGAAGCAGCACAAGATTGAGTCGATTGAAAATTCGATTAATGCTAATCAAACGGCACTTATTACCCAAGCAACCAGCGAAGACATTAATCAGCTTTTAATTACGGTTAATTCCGATAAGTATATCGAGAAAATACCCGCGGAAGTTACTGACGTTTTACAAGCCTTAATGGGAGTCGCCAAGCAAGTTGATAACAATGTTGCTAGTACTACAGAAGACGATGCTAGTGAAGGTCAAACGATTGAAATAAGTAATAACTATTACCAAACGAAAGCAACAGAATATAAAAACGGATACGTCGTCCAAGTTTCAGTTATTTCAGATGATAACTTGTTGCAACAATTCTTAAAAGAATACTCAAAAGAAAACTTTTACACCTATCAAAGGCAGCTAAAAGGAAATCGCTTCACGGTTATTACGTCAAAAGTATTTCAAAATAAAGTGGAAGCTACAGCAGCTATTGAGCTATTACCGACACAACTGATAGAGCGCAAGCCTTGGGTTAAGTCTATTTCATCAGTTATCAATGAAATGAATACCTTTACTGGATAATTCAAGCTACAATCCGCCTTTAATTTTTAAGTCAACTACAGCTTAGCTCAGGCATCCTGAAACGAGCATCTTCAAGTTACTTGGGTATAAGTAGAATAATAGAGGCAAGCATAGTTTAGACTGGGAATAACGAGACTCATTAGATTAGACTTCTACTCTTTGTTCCTGCTAAGATCTATGTAAAGTAGTACAACTGCTATAATTCTTCAGAAAATAACGCCAGCATAAATTACAGCATTGGCAATAAGGTCTAGAGTGAGTAAAGATACATTGCAAACCAATATGCGATCTCCCTTAAAGTGGGCTGGAGGGAAGAAACGTGTTGTAGGTGAAATCCTCAAAGTTTTACCTATTAAAGGTAAAAAAAGATTAGTTGAACCCTTTGTTGGTGGTGGCTCTGTTTTCTTGAATATAGACTTTGATGAATATTTATTAATAGATATGAACAAAGATCTTATATCTTTATTTAATTTTATCAAAAATAAATCGGCTCAATTTATTACCGATGCACAAGTGTACTTTACTGGTGATTATAATGATCCCGAAAAGTATTATGAATTACGTAAACAATTTAATGAGTCGAGTGATCCATACACACGTTCATTGCTATTCTTGTATTTAAACCGACACGGTTATAATGGTTTATGCCGCTATAATAAAAGTGGTGGTTATAATGTACCGTTTGGTCGATATAAACACCCTTACTTCCCAAAAGCAGAATTAGAATATTTTTCAAAAAAAGCTCAGAGAGCCACTTTTTTACAAGGTGATTTTGAAACCGCATTTACGCAAATTAAAAGTGATGATGTGATTTATTGCGATCCGCCGTACTCTCCAATTAATAGAACCGCTAACTTTACCGCTTATGCAGGTAATTCATTTACCGATAAAGACCAAAGCCGATTGGTGGATTGTGCTGTCAAAGCAAAAAAACGAGGTGTGGCGACAATTATTTCCAATCACCATGTCGACTTTACCCGTGAATTATATAAAGGTGCAGATAAGAGAGAGTTTTTCCAAGTACAACGTTCGATAAGCCAGAAGGGTAAAGGGCGTGTAAAAGTGAAAGAAGTCTTGGCTCTTTATAAATAAAGCTCACGCTATCGGTGGTGATTATTTAATGATGTGTTATTTTCTCTTTAAAAGATAACACTCCTACCTTTCCTTCAGCCCCAGTAGCAATAAATAGATAGTCATCGCTTGCTAAACTATAGAACCCTTGAGTAAGTCCCTCCGCCTGTTTGTTAATAAGTACCTGCCAAGTATTCCCCGCATCAAATGATATATCAGTAGATGTTTTCCCTGTTGTTAGACAGATTTTATCTTGGCAAGATATTGCTGTTCTTAAGCCTATACTGCCGGTATTTATTGGCTCACAGAGTTCATCATTTAACCGAACCATATTAGCATACGCCCTATGTCTTTGAAGGTAATCACCACCAATAACAAAGGCTTGCTCTAAGTGATTTAAAGCAACAGAATAGCCAGCTGATGTTTGTGTGTCTTGATACAAGGGCACAGAGTCACGTTGCCAGATTTCTCCTGAATCTTGGCTTACAAAGACACTATTACTACTGCCTGTTACCCAAAGAGAGTTCTGTATTATTGCCGTACCGCGTAGAGAGGCTTTATTCGGCATTTGTGAAAATGACCAGACTGCAGCAGGGGCACTTAAGGTAGGTTTCGGCGTATTATCAGCTGATAAAAGACTAGCATAGACAATGACAGTAATTAGCAGTATTTATTGAACGGTTTTATTTAACATCAAAGATCTTCATAGATAATCTTGGCAACAAGAGAGTAAATTATTAACTATGAAGAGCAATTTTTTTGTATGAAATATATCTTTATTTTCGCTTCACTATGAGCCTTGTGTTCGTTTGGAGAAAGTTATAGATAGGCTAAAATAAAACTTACGAAGTACTCGGCATGACTAAGCTAACAATAGCCACTAGAGCACCAATAAAAATCAAGACAGAGATTAGCCCTACAATAATAAAGTGGCTTAACTTGCCTTCTGTAAAATCGCGCTTGCGGGCACTTTCATTTTGCACGCCAAAAAATGCAGCTGCAACGCTTTTGAAAGTATCTTTCAAATTAGTTTGAATGATATTGACCACCTTAACTGTAACTTCAATTGAAGCTAGAATGAATTAACTCGTTCAAGTCTAAAAAATGCAGATGTGTTGACTTACTGTCGCCTGACAACCAAGAAATCCAGCTTTTATTAGACATATTACTTACATAACAGGGATGGTTTGTATGGTTCATAGGTAAATTTGATTTAATAGCCATACATGAGCTTAGGCGCTGTACTTGACGGTTTTGTGGATCAGAATATTCATTTACCGTAAATGAGGCAATTATAGTGAGAGTGAATGCAAGAAATAAATGCTTCATTTTTGAAGAGTAAACGTTTGTCAGAATCCGCTTCGACATAGTATTTATACTTTAAACTAAAAGAGGTGAGCAAGTATAAGCTATGTTCACCTCAATGTCTTTGCTTGTTTTTTCAGCTATCAATAAAATAAGCTATCAATGGATTATAAATCAATGTCAACACTGTAACCAACGTAGAATTTCACATCATCACTGCTACCACCATCGTCGTAGTCAGTTTTAGAAACACCAAAAGTGAAATTGTCTTTGCTTATTGATACACCAAAATCAGTTGAGTCAGTTGAGAAGTCGCCACTGTAATTACCAAGGTGAAAATTGACTTCAGCTTCATTACCCAGAGCTAAAGCATAATCGGCATTAACGTAGATAGAATCACCAGCATCAATATCATCAAGAGATGCTGATGCTAATATAGCAACACCTACCGTTAAGCCAGTAAAAGTGAAGCTGCCATAGATTTCAGAAAAGTCTGCATCATCAGCATCAGGGTAAGCAAAGTAGATAAAACCAACATCATATGACATGCTTTCATTGATATCTGCACCAAAACCAGCGTACAAATCCAATTCTGTACCACCCCATGCATTAGATACCCATGTACCGGTATAAAAACCAGAATCAGAAGCATAATCAATACCACCAGAAACCGCAGCATCACCACCTGTTTGCTCAAGGCCACGCCATAAATAGTTGTTAGTAGCAGCTACGTTAGCTGATAAACCTTCAGTAGCTGATGCTTGAAAAGAAATTGCTGAAGCCGCTAGTAGTGATGTTACAGCGATAGTTGTTATTGTTTTTTTCATAATCAGTCTCTTTGTATTTAATAATTGTTTAATAGTGGAGTTGCAATCTTGATGCCTAGATCAATTTTTGGCAGGTTTGTAAATTTTAACTATAAATATCAGTTGATTAGTTTACTTGGTACTCATGCGACTTATTTATAGAGCATAGCTTACATATCAGAATGAGCAATATTGGTGCACTTTAAATCAATATTGCTCAAATAAAGTGCAATAGAAAAGTTGAAGCTATAGTACGGAACTCGCATTTTCAGTTAGCATGGGTATAATAGCGGCATATTTTTCTAGGATGTTATGCTCATGTCACCATTTTTAATTGCTCCTTCTATTTTATCTGCCGATTTTGCTCGTTTAGGTGATGATGTTGCCAATGTTTTAGCTGCGGGAGCAGATGTTGTTCATTTTGATGTAATGGATAATCACTTTGTGCCTAACCTAACGTTTGGCCCAATGATTTGCCAAGCATTACGTGACTACGGCATTAAAGCACCTATTGATGTGCATTTAATGGTTAAGAACGTTGATACATTAATACCCGCTTTTGCAAAGGCTGGTGCAGACATCATTACTTTTCATCCAGAAGCCAGTGATCATATTGATAGAAGCTTACAACTTATTAAAGACAATGGTTGTAAGGCAGGTTTAGTACTTAATCCTGCTACACCACTGCATTGCCTTGACTTTGTAATGGATAAATTAGATGTCATCTTATTGATGTCAGTTAACCCTGGTTTTGGTGGACAGTCTTTTATTCCGACCACATTAGATAAATTGCGCTTAGTAAAAGAAAAAATCAAAAAAAGTGGCTACGACATACGTTTACAAGTAGATGGTGGCGTAAAGGCTAACAATATTGCCGAAATTGCCGAGGCTGGTGCAGATATGTTTGTTGCGGGCTCAGCAATATTTTCGCAAGATGACTATAAAGTAGCGATTGATGAAATGCGTGCTGAATTAGCTACCGTTTCACAATAAGCTAAAGTTAAAATTAAGCTAAAGTGAAAATTAAGAATTTTAAGGGAAAAAGAAATGACAAGTAAACCTATTGTATTAAGTGGCTGTCAGCCGTCAGGCGAGTTAACTATTGGTAATTATTTAGGCGCATTAAAGCAATGGGTTAATATGCAGTCAACACACGAGTGTTATTACATGCTTGTTGATCAACACGCAATAACTGTGCGTCCTAAAGCTGAAGATTTACGTAATGCTACCTTAGATGGTTTAGCCTTGTACCTTGCGTGTGGAGTCGACCCAGAGCAAAGCACTATCTTTATTCAATCGCATGTTCCTGAGCATGCCCAATTGAGTTGGGTGCTAAATTGCTATACGCAAATGGGCGAATTAAATCGCATGACGCAATATAAAGATAAGTCACAAAAATCTGAAGCGAACATGAACTCTGGTTTATTTACTTATCCGGTATTGATGGCAGCTGATATCCTTCTTTACGGTGCTGATCGTGTCCCTGTTGGTGATGATCAAAAGCAGCATTTAGAGCTAGCACGCGATATTGCTACTCGTTTTAATAACCTTTATGGCGATATCTTTGTTGTGCCAGACCCTTTTATCCCAGAGCAGGGCGCACGAGTAATGAGCTTGCTTGAGCCGACAAAGAAAATGTCTAAGTCTGATACTAACCCAGGAAATTTTATTGGTTTATTAGAAGATCCTAAAAAAATTGCTAAGAAAATTAAACGTGCAGTAACTGATTCAGATGAAGAAGCCAACATTTACTTTGATCTTGAAGAAAAGCCAGGTGTTTCTAATTTATTGTCATTACTGTCATGTGCGACAGGAAAAACAGTTGCTGAGTTAGTGCCTGAGTATGAAGATAAAATGTATGGACACTTAAAAGGTGATGTAGCCAATGCTGTGGTAGAATTATTAGAGCCAATTCAAGCTAAATTTCATGAATACAGAGCTGACCAAGCATTCTTAGAAGAAGTGATGCGTAAAGGTGCCGAAAAAGCGTCAGAACGTGCTAGCAAAGTACTTGCTAAAGTATATGAAGCGGTAGGTTTCATCCCTCGTCCGTAAGTTGAATATCGAACTCTGAGTTTTGAATTTCGATTACTAAGCATAATACCAAGTTGATTAAGTTCTTTCCCACTCAGCGAGAATTAAAAGGCTTAAAGGCAAGGCATTGATTGATGAGAATGGTTATTCAGGAGAATAAGCTCCTGCATTCTCTAAGAAGCTACATCCGTGTAACGTCCTTGTCAAATCAATAACGCTGCATAGAAGCCTTTACCTTTTATTAGGTACTCGCCCTTGGGAGCTCATTGGTAAACTGATAATTTCATAAAATTAACTAAATATAGAGTGACTATGTTTAGCAAATGTTATTTATTCTAAGCTCACCAATGTAGCTCTGACTAGGGAAGAAATTTAATCAAATTGGTATAAGTATTCAGCTCAGGATGATAACCAATATCATTTCCTGAACAGAATAAACAAAAAAGGCTTGTTTTCATTAGAAAACAAGCCTTTTTTTTACACTCAACTTTACTCTTTTTGAGCATCTTTACTGGCTTGCTCGAATAAGGTATTACTCTCTTTAATAAAAGTCTCTACGTTGTTGCTCGGAGCAATTAAATAGCTGGGCGCCATGATGGTCGCATTATATCGAGGGTGAGGGTTAAACTCTGGTTTCTGACTGTATTGTAATAAATAACTACCACCAAATAATAAAGTAGTGATACTGAATGCGACGGCAATTCTTCGCTTTGCACTGACATGAAAACCGATATAGCTATTAAGCCAAAATAAGCTAAATGCCAAACCAATAGTCAGTAGTGTAATCAATATACCTAGCAGTGAATTACTGGCCGAGTTAAAAGCAATAATTTCTTCTAACAAATCAGTTAACCACATTAGAATAAAAAAGGTAAAGCTTATACCTAGTTGAGCTAATATGCGGGGGTCATGCTTAGTCAGGTGCGAAACTAATGCAACGCCAGCGGGCCATAATGCAAATAACAAACTTTTGCTAAAAGCGCCAACAAATAGCTGACTTATATTTGCTTCGGTAGGTTGATTCAAATAGGTAATGTTTGCAGCAATAAGCATAAACAGTGCAATACTGGTAAGCACTGCAATAGGACTACGAATAAAGTCGATTAGGGACTCAAAAGGGCTGAAGGCAATAGTGTCGGCAACTCGGTGGCTTTTAAAGAGTATTCTTAATTGGCTCTTACCTAAAATAATAACATCGCCATCATGAATTATTTGCTGATGGGCATCTTGCTTTTCGGCATTGTTATTTTCTAATACCGTGCCATTGATAGAATCATTATCATTTATACGCCAAGTCCCCTGCGCAAAGCTTATTGATAAATGCTGAGGACAAATATGTGGGTCAGTTAAAATGATATCATTTTGGTAGTTTCGACCAATAGATACTTCACTTTGCTTTAATCTATGGCGATGTAATAATTTATGATTACGGGTGATTTCTTCAATAATGATCTCACCATCATCTATCGATAACTTATCACTTGGCACTGTAAAATCAGGCGATTTATTTATTAAGCTCGTTTGATCGTCTGCAATTACGTCTATATCTACTTCCATGACACCGCCTCCATAAATTTACCGGTGAATGCCATGGCATTTTCTTGGCTAACGCCAGCTAAAGTAAAGTGGCTTACTAATGCTTGCTGATTTTTATCAACACTGGCGCCTAAATACAAAACATCAAACAAGCCTGGGAAATCCTTATAAGCACGAGTACAAAAAACACTCTTGTTGTTAATTTCCTTACTTGTATTGGCGGTACTGTCAGGAGTAATTAAATCATGGTGACATTGATATTCACTAACATCATCTTTTCCTGCTCGGTTACCTGCACTCGCACGGGAAATTTGCTGTTGGTATAAGTGATAAAACTTATTATCACTTAAATTTCTTGCCTGCATGTAGCGAAACTGAATTTCTATACTACCGGTAAAAAAATGCGATGACAGGTAAGTATTTTCATCTAAAGAGCAACTGGCAATTGCTGCTTTAATAAGAGCATCAGTTTTATCAGAATTCGAGTCGCCCCAACAACGAATAAAAGGCACTTCGATAATAGGAATAAGGGCTTTTCCATCGAGCTCTTTACTTTGCCAAGTACTGTTAATTAACGCTTTCATTAACTTGTTCTGGTTAGCGTGTAATTGTTCTGCCATCTGTTTTTTTATGTCTGTTGGCGCTTTTATGTTGTAGTCGTTAAAAAGGTTCACCAATTTGTCATGTGGCACTAAGAAACCAATTTGATTACCTGACGTAGCGACATTAATGCCAACCACTTTTTCAGACTTATTTACCACAGGACCACCACTCATGCCTGAATTAATAGAACCGGTGAAATGGATACGCTCATTGAACGATTCTTTTTTTAATCCGTTATAAGTGCCAGGTACCACAATCATGCCTAAATCATGTGGATTTCCTAAGGCAAATAATTTTTCACCTTTAATCGGCTTTTTATCTGACAGTTTGAAGAAGGGCATAACGCCTTCGACTTGACGCTTAATTAACGCAAGGTCATTAATGACATCCACACTAATCAAATCCACCTCAGCGGTTTTTCCTTGGTAGTCTAAATACTCAATGCGATATTTTTCGGGGTGGCGAGCATAACTTGATATTACATGATAGTTGGTCGCAATAATTCCATCGGAACTTATCTGGAAACCAGAGCCTATTGAAGACTTCTCTCCACTGGCTTTATCAATTAACTTGATTTGGTAAAGGGAGGGGGTAAGTTGAGCAAATATTTCTTCAGCTTGCTCTGTGGCAAACGCAGTTGAACTTAATAGTATAAAAATTAAGGTAAAAAAAGCTTTCATCCATCTTCCTGTTGATAACCTATTTTACCATTGTGACACTAAATTTTCATTTGTCACTCATAAATCACCTTGCTTGATTTATGTCATTGTTTCCTTTAGTGAAGGCGCGTATGATTTTTCTTTTATATATACCTGTTCTACTTTCCCATAAAGAGGTTTTTGTGAAAAGAATTATCTGTATTTTCAGTGCTCTAGCATTGAGTGGTTTTACCCATCATGCAATTGCTGACAATGAGCTTTGCCTTACGAGTAATAATGACTGTACCTTTGTCTTGTTAAGTACAAAGGTTAGCGAAAAAACAAGTGAATTAGTGAATCAAATAACCAGTGATAAAACAAATAAGCAGGGAGGCTCTCTTGATGAAACTAAGGTGGTTCAGGCTTCATCATACATAGAGGAAAGCGAAAAACTTTTACTGATAAATGAAAAAAGAGCCAAGCAACGTTTGTCACCTTTTTCAACGTTTAAAATCACCAATAGCCTCATTGCATTGGACAGTAAACAAATAGCTGATGCACAACAAGGGTTAACTTTTGATCAAAAAAAGTATCCAGTGCAAGCTTGGTGGCCATCGGTTTGGAAGCTTCCTGAATACAATCTTGCGACAGCATTCAAATTCTCCATGGTAGCTATTTATCGACAAATGGCTACGGATATTGGACAAGGTACGATGCAATCTTATGTATCAAGTTTTGATTATGGCAACAAAGATATCTCTTCTGGTTTAGACAGTTTTTGGCTAAATGGTAGTCTGAAAATATCGGCCATTGAGCAAGTTCGTTTTTTACAAAAAATGTATCGAGGGCAGTTAGCGATAAGTAAAAACAGTATTGATACGCTAAAAGAAGTTATGTTAGTTGAAACTAATACTCGTTACTCTCTCTATGCTAAAACAGGTGCGGGAAAAGCGAATGCCGATGATAAAAGTAGCAAATCGATGTTAGGTTGGTATGTTGGTTTTGTCGAAAATGCTGAAGGTGTTCATTTTTTTGCCTTTAACTTTACTCGAGACAGTTATGCAAAAATGAAAGCTTCACGCGTCGCTATAGCAAGAAACCACCTAAAAAAAGCCGGGATAATTTAAGTAATTATTATCTAGAAAACTTCGCTAATTTGACCTAGCGCAAATAAGCGAGTTTTATAGTGCGACGCTTTGTCGCACATTGCTTGTTTCCCTTTGTTTTCAAATGTAATCACCTACAAAATAGCGTTATACCAATTCTCTTAATTGAATTCCTTTTAGTATAACTTGTAAGTGAATAACCCATGAAATTTACGCTTAAACCTCTTGCTGTCGCTGTTAACCTAGTTGTATTAGGTGGTGGTGTATTAGCGCTTCCTACTTTGGCCCTTCCTTTTTCAGCAAGTGCAGCTCAAGGTGCAATCAAAGACATCGAAGTTATCACCATTTCAAATCAGCGTCATAATACTCTAGAAGATAATCAAAGTTACGCCCAAGGTAAGACCACGGAAGCAGATTTAGCCAATTGGCTCGCCTCTGTGCCTGGCGCAAATATTAACAGCAATGGTCCTATTACCGGTATTGCACAATACCGTGGTTTATTTGGTGATAGAGTTGCGACCTCATTAGATGGTCATCCAATTATTGGCGCAGGTCCCAATGCAATGGATACTCCATTAAGCTATTCAACCCCTCTTATTGTTGATTCAATGACTGTTTATCGTGGCATTGCCCCCGTTTCTGCAGGTATGAATACGCTAGGCGGTGCAATAGATATTAAAATGCGTAAAGCAGAAGTGATTGATTCTGAAACAGCTCAAGTTAGCGGTGATTTACAAGCAGGCTATCGTAGTAACAATAGTGCTAGTACACTTTCAGGTGTGACTAACCTAGCTAAAGGTGATGTTGCCTTGCTGCTTTATGGCAATACTCAAGCGGGTGATAGTCAAGAAAGTGGTGACGGTACTGTAATAATGCCTACTGATTTTGACAAAACTCAAGCAGGTTTTGATATTCGCCACTCAGTTGAAAGTAATACCATAGGTTTAAGTTATCACTACACCAAAACTACCGATTCAGGCACGCCAGCGTTACCTATGGATATTGAATATATTGAAAGTCAGCGAATCAACTTAGATGGTAACTTTCTTATGGGGGAGTGGCAAGGAGAATGGTCGTTAGGCTACCTAGATGTAGATCACGGTATGACTAACTTCTTAATGCGAGCTCATAATCCAGAGAAAAAACGTCGCAATACCGCACTCGCAGACACAACAGATTTCAAATTCGTACTAAATCGTGAGTTTAGTTTCGGCGAACTTAGTTTTGGACTTGATGGCTACCTAGCAACGCACGACTCTGTTATTACTAATCCAAGTAACGATATGTTTGAGGTTGTTAACTTTAATAACGTCACAGATGACCGTATTGCCTTTTTTACCGAGTGGCAAAATACATATCGCCAAACAACTATCCAGTTGGGTGTACGATTAAAACATGCTCAGTCTAATGCAGATGAAGTCAGTGGTAATATGGCAATGAACATGCCTATGGGTGACATGAACTCAGGCATGGGTGATATGCCTAACATGGGTGCTTTAATGAGCGATCTTGAAGATGACTTTAATAATGCCGATAGAGAAGTATCAGACACTAATGTTGATATTGCGCTTAGTACCCAAACTCAGCTCAGTGAGTCTTTAACACTATATATTGGTGCAGGTATTAAAAGCCGCGCACCATCATACCAAGAGCGTTACTTGTGGACACCTATGGAAGCCACTGGTGGGCTAGCTGATGGTCATACCTATATTGGTGATATTAACCTTGAGTCTGAAACGGCTTATCAAGGTGACCTTGGTTTAACATGGCAAAGTAGCGATTTCATGATTGCACCCCATGTTTTTTATCAAAATATTGATAATTACATTCAAGGCACACCAATGGGAATGGAAGATATGGCCGCTTCTTCTATGGCATCAATGATGGCTGGCGATGATAATGCTCTTAAATTTAGTAATGTTGATGCCAAACTATACGGCGCCGATGTTAACTGGTATTACAATATCAGCGACAACTTCCAGTTTTCAGGTATTGCCAGCTACGTAAAGGGTGAACGTCGTGATATTGATGACAACCTATATCGTATCGCGCCACTTAATGGTCAATTTAGTTTCACCTATCATAGTGACAATCTCATTGGTAACTTAACGTTAGTTGCGGTGGCCGCACAAAACGATGTATCTGAAACGAATACAGAGCAGGCCACGTCAGGCTATGGTTTAGTCAATATTGATCTTGAGTACTTTGTTACTGCCGACTTCACAGTACGTGGCGGTGTTGATAACTTACTTGATAGAGAATATCAAAATCACTTAGGTGGCTATAACCGGGTCAAAGAAGTGGGCACACCAGTAATGACACGTTTGCCTAGTGAAGGGTTGAGTGCTTGGATTGAAGCAACTTATTCTTTTTAATCCTTAGTAAACGATATCTTAAAAATAAGACTCTAGGCATTGATAAACAACGTTTCCACTTGTGCTTCGCCAGCAAGGTATTTCCTACTCAGAATCATTAATGGCGGAGCACGCTTTTTTAAATAATTTAAAAACTTATAAAAGCCAATGAAACCACGTATTAATACTCTGGTTTTTATTGGCTTTTTTATTGGCTTTTTTATTTGTGTGTTTTATGTAGTCGGTTGATTTAAATCAAAAATAACTACTTGCTAATTGGTGTTCTGCGACAATATGACACACCTGACATCGAATGTAAGCTGTTAACATAATGATAATTTATTAACACAAAATAACACTCTAATTATGAAGCTTAAAACTTTCCCTTTATCTATTCTCGCGATTATTATCGCTAATGCTAGTTATGCCTCTTCAAGTGAAATATTGCCCGACGGCACAGCCAAAAGTGATGTCGAATGCATGATCATTACTGCTACGCGTAAAGAAGCGCTTGATACCGATTTAGCCATGTCAGTACATGGTATAAGCAAAGAAGAGCTGCAAATGGATAATGGTCAGCATGTCGCTGAATCCTTAAACAGTATTTCAGGGGTGTTAATCGATCAACTCTCCGGTGGCCAGGGGCATAAAACCTCAATCAGAATGCCGATGAATACCAGTGGTTATTATCTGTTTCTTCAAGATAATGTGCCATTGCAGTCAGACGCTTTTTTCAACCACAATGCACTTTGGTGGTCTAGTTTTAATTCCAATGTTGGCAGAATGGAAGTACTAAAAGGTGCTGGTACTGCGTTATATGGCTCTGGTGCTGTTGCTGCTACAGTGAATATTCTTACTCAGCCAGTTGCTGACCAAACTGAAACATCAATGGATGTGGTTTTAGGTCAAGAGCAATACGGTAAAGTACAAGTTAGTCATAGTAATAAAATAGCTAATAACCAAGGGATTAGAGCATCTGCTTCCTATGTGACTAATGAAGGCTGGCGCGATCACACGGGTTCGCAACGTGCAGAAATAAACTTAAGTCATGAATATGAAATATCAGCTACAGAACGTTTAATCACCTCATTTACCGCTTCAGATCTTGAACAAGAAATGGCGGGGAGTTTAAACGATGATCAAATTGAAAATGACCGTACCAATTCAGGGTTATCTGATGAAGTATTAGCGAGTGACCCATTACGCAAAACGCAATATATGCGTTTAACAACCCAGTGGGATCAAATGAATACTGACAGTTATTACTCAGTCATTCCTTATTTACGTCACCGTACTAATGATTATACCGCGACATGGAATAAGAATATGCCAAGAGTACAATCAAGTGTTAATACCCTCGGCTTATTAGCATTAGCAAACTTTATGCACTCGGCTGAAAATGAAACCACGCTAGGGATAGATTTTGAACTCACCGAAGGCGATCAACTATCCTATCAACCGCTAGACTTTACCACTACGGGTTGGGGGGCTGACACCTTTGTCAAAGGCGAAAAATTTTATGATGATACGACTACTTACATGAGTATCTCGCCTTATCTTCAACATAAACGTTCGCTTACCGACGATCTCGACTTAACCCTAGGTTTTCGTTATGACTATGCAAAATATGATTTCGATAATCATTTAGGTATTTATGGTGATATAGGGCATGGAAAAATAAGTATCGAAAACCGCAGTGATGATTTTTCACACCTTAGTCCGAAAGCGAGTTTAAATTACCACTTAACCGAAAACACCAGTACCTACTTTCGCTACGCTAACAGCTTTAGATTACCTACTGCAGGAAGCTTATATCATTTAACGACTAAAGACAGTGGTGACTTAAAAAGGGTTGATCCTGAAACCTCAGATACATTTGAAATAGGATACAAGGGTAATTTTGAAAGTATTACTTTTGATGCAGCCATATATTTAATGGACGTGGATGATGGCATAGTAAACGTTTATGACGATGAATTGGGACTACGCTATTTAACTAATGCAACAAGGGTAATTCATAAAGGTATTGAGCTTTCAACCTTGTGGGCAATTAACGACGAATTAAATATCAGTCTTGCTTACAGCAAAAGCAAACATGAATTTGATGAAGATGAAAACTACGCCGGCAATGAAATGCGCATGGCGCCAGATTATATTGCCAATGTGCGTTTACGTTATATGCCTAATTACCTTGAAGGGTTTTCTAGCCAATTAGAACTTCAATCGATTGGTGAATATTGGATGGATGATGCAAACAGCACTGATCCAGAGACAGGCCTTGAACGAAAAGACGATGGTTACAGCATTATTAATTTAAAAGCACGTTATCAATTTAATGATCAGCTTTCGTTTAATGCACGCGCTCTTAATCTTACCGACAAGGTTTATGTACAAGGAGCTGAGTACCGCTACGGCAGAAATTCTTGGTCTCCAGGAGCACCGAGAACAGCATATATTGGTATGAGCTACCAGTGGTAACAACTTAAAGCGTAAACCCCAAACAAAACTGAATAGCGAATCAAGCTATTCAGTTTTGTGCGTTATAGCAATTAATAAAATAATTAGGGCATCATAAAAATGACGTTAGTTAAAAAGTTTCAACAATTGAATTGTTTAGTACTGGCTGTATTTATTCTTGCGATGCCAAGTGCGTTCGCTGACCATAATAAGCATCAAAGCAAGATGAAAATCAGCGAAACAGCCAGTAATATAGATTGTCAAAAAGTAGATGTTCGCTGCGGGAAAACAGTAACCTCAGCTTTTGCTCCTAATGGTGACTTGTGGCGTTTATGGAGTCAAAATAGGGCACTCTACTATCAACTTTCAAATGATGGCGGTGTTAGCTTTTCTTCGGCCAAACGAATCTCCATTCCCGATGAGAAAATTTCAGCGCGTAATGAGAATAGGCCTAAAATAGCTTTTGATAAAGCTAAAGGTGTTTATTTATCATGGGCTATGCCACGTGAACAAAAATACACAGCCGATATTCGATTTAGTTATTCGAAAGATTATGGCAAAACCTTCTCAATGCCGATTACGGTGAATGATGATGACTTACTAACAGGGCATAGCTTTAACGAAATGCTGGTAGATGAACAAGGCAATGTCAGCATTGTTTGGTTAGATGGACGTTTGAAAAAACCGAACAAAAGAGGGCAAGGCTCAGCCATATTTATGGCTACGGGAAATTTGACTGAATCAGGTAATTTAGATAAGTCTCAGCAAGTTTTGGTAAATAAAGAAATCGTTAACGGCACCTGTGTTTGTTGTCGCTTAGCGATTGACACAAACAATAACGGTAATTTAGCTATTTTATGGCGACACATTTATGGTGACAATATTCGTGAGTTCGCGATAACGACTGTTAATGAACAAAACTCTCCTTATCAAGTGAGTTATGATCATTGGCAGATTAATGGTTGCCCACATCAGGGTGGGGCATTATCAATAGACGATAACAATCGTTACCATCTTGTTTGGTTTAATCAGGGGGATAAAGGTAAAGGTATTTTTTATGCTCACTCTGATGATGCAGGTAAAACCTTAACAACCCCGTTAAGTGTCGGCGAGCAAGCAGCACAAGCTGCCCACCCTCACATGGGTGAAAATAATGGCACAGTTGATATTGTTTGGACGCAGTTTACAGGAAAAGAGCACCAACTTTGGCATCAATCCTCTGATGATAATGGTCTAACTTTCACTGCTGCAACAATGCTGTCTACTGCACAAAGTGGCGCCGATAGAGCCTTTGTTTTGCATAACCAAGGCAAGCGTTATGTCTCTTGGCAACGCTTTGGCCAAGGTCATTGGTTAAGTCAGCTATGAATAACTTAATAGGTAAATCTTTTCTTGTATTCATATTGTTATTTACTGGGCAAGTAAATTCTACAGAGCAAGGGATTTTTAAATCAGATTTTACGTCAGAATCTAAAGTAGAAGCCAAATCAAAGCACATTAACTCTCAAGCTTTTGACTCTGCGATATATAAAGACATAAAGAAAAATTATCAAGGGAAAAAATGGCTAACATTGCTTTGGTCTGTTGATTGTCCTCCTTGCATGAAAGAGTTAGCGATAGTACAAAGCTTACAGCAACAACAGCGCGAACTGGCTATTGTCATCATTAATGTTGATACCTATGAAGAAAGTGAGCAACAGCGAGATAAAATACTTGCGCACTTTAATTTAGCCTCTCAAACAAACTTACATTTTAGCGAGGGGCTTGTGGATCAAAGCCGCTACTTGATTGATCCTCATTGGTTTGGCGAGTTGCCTAGGAGTTATTTTATTGATGAAGCGGGGACTTTTCACGGAAAAAGTGGTTTAGCGTCAAAGCAGCTATTAGAAAAGTGGTTAATAGTAGCTCAATAATAAGTGCTTATTTTGTTATTAATGCTTTATGAGCTTGTGAATAACGTCGGTTATAGAGGCTGATAAAAGCCAATACAGCCATGTCTGTTTAACTTTATGTTGATGAGATCTTAATTGCTCGCGCTTTAAGTGGCGGCCCTTAGTCGAACTATGAGTCTTTTGATCCTTTTCCAGCGTAGAGCTCAGTTGTAAAAGCCTGTGTTCACTTGCCTCATTAGCACGTTCAGCAAATGCCAGCCTTTGTGTACTATTTATTGTGGCTAAAATACTTGTTGAGCTCGCTAGTGTTTTCCCGTGGTTGCTACGTTTTAGTTTTGGCGTACTACACATATAATACTCACAATATTAGACCTATAAAAGTAGAACGCTTTTATAGGTCTAATATTTCATCTAGGGTAAAATTAGGATAAGTTAGAAATAATAAGATACTGAAAGTTATACCATATTAACTTTCAGCTAAATAACTCATTACACAAATAAAGAGGGAGTTTTAATGGCGAATCTGACCTACCAACAAGCAGAACAATATTTACTGAGTAAACCTGAAGCATGCGTAGATTATCCTTTTGGTGATGACATCAAAGTATTCAAAGTTAAAAATAAAATGTTTGCCACTTTAGCACTTGGGAAAATGGGCAAAGGAGATGGGGATAAGAGAGATTGGTGGATTAACCTTAAATGTGACCCAAATGAAGCGGTGATGCTACGAGATATATTCCCCTCAGTTATTCCGGGATATCATATGAATAAAAGGCTGTGGAATACCGTGATTCTTGATGGCTCAATTCCAGAGGGCGAAATTGAGCGCATGATGGATAATTCTTATCTGTTAGTGGTGAGTAAAATGACCAAAAAAGCTCAGGCATCGATCACTATTCATCTTTAATCATAATCGTTTTTAGAGGACATAGCTTTCGATTTTAGTGGCAGCTGAACCGTCAAAGCAGCAGTTTATTTCCTTTACCTAGGCCATACATAATGAAAATATCACTGCTTTTTTTACTGTTACTAACTTGTCTTAGCTGTAGCGATGAGGCTGAGTTTTACTCGGTAGAAAGTTTCAATGACCAATTTACCAATGGCTTATTTATTTCAAAATTAATGAATAATAATATTCCATATCAATACGACTACCAGATGGGGGAGGATTATGTTTTAGTGCACTTTAGTTTTAAAGAAAGTTTAATTCAACTTCGTAAAGATAGCTTAAAAGAGGCAAAGTCTCTTTCACTAATAAACCTGGAAAATGAGTGTAGTCAGCAAAACTTATCTCAAAAGTTCAAAGAAGCTAATATCTTTCACATGACCTTGAATAAACGAGGTATCCCTATGATTAGAGTGACGAACAAGGATCACAGTAGTAAAAATGTATCCGCTATTTTAAGTGCATATGATTGGCGCTGTGATTAATGCCACTAACCTAGATCCCTTAAACTAGAAGTGATCATTTCTAACTTAGTCTACTACTCTTAACGTATAAGATTCTCTTCTCATTTCTTACACATTTCATTGCTATAGTGTTTATATGTTGAAGTTTCAGAGTACTTCAATATATAAACGAGTAGGGTAATTTATAATCTTTAAAGGTGGCTGGTGATGTACATTAATAAAATGTTATGTGTTTTTATTCTTATCGGTTTGCTAGGAAGCTGTGGTGGCGGAGGCGATAGCGAGACGGTAATCGCTGAAGAAACGATACAGCCCGCCCCTGTAGAAACACCGGATCCTGAGGTAATAACTTCACCAGTAGAAACGCCCATTGATCTTGTACAAGCACCTAACGTATTGTTTATTATTTCAGATGATCAGGGGCTTGATGCTTCTGCTCAATATAGTTTCAGTGACGATTTACCCAATACACCTACGTTGAATGAGTTAGCGCAGCAAGGCATTACCTTTGATAATATGTGGGTAACACCAGCTTGTTCGACTACGCGAGGTACTATTATTACCGGAAAATACGGCATAAATAGTGGCGTTGAGTCTGTTCCTGCAAGTTTATCGATAGAACACGAAATTTTACAGCAGTACTTAAAAGGTAATGCTGCAACCGCACAATATCAGTCTGCGGTTTTTGGCAAGTGGCATTTAGGTGGTGGAAACGGAAATGATAGCCATCCAAATGATGTTGGTGTTGATTATTATGCGGGGAATTTATCCAATTTATCCGACTATTATGACTGGCCATTAACCATCAATGGCATCACAGAAAACGTATCAGAATATCATTCAACTAAAATTACTGATTTAGCAGCTAACTGGATAAGTGAACAAGATACGCCTTGGTTTGCTTGGGTAGCTTATTCTGCCCCTCACTCACCTTTTCATTTACCACCGCAATCACTACACGAGCGTAACCTGTCAGGTACCGATTCAGATATAAATGATAATAAACGCACATATTATCTGGCGGCAATTGAAGCAATGGATACAGAAATTGGCCGCTTAATTAGTACATTAAATGAAGAGACTAGGGACAATACGCTGATTATTTTTATCGGTGATAATGGCACACCAAGTGGGGTAATCGACACCGCAGTTTATAGTAAATCACATGCTAAAGGTAGTTTATATCAAGGTGGCGTTGCTACTCCGTTTGTTGTCTCTGGCAAAGGTGTTTCCCGCATGAATGTGCGTGAAACTACCTTAGTTACTGCGACTGACTTGTTTGCGACAATTGCTAATGTAGCAGGGGCAACTGAAACGACCATTCATGATAGTCATAGTTTTAAAGCGCTGTTATCGGAAGAGGTTAATCTAGACAGAAACTATATTTACACAGCCTATAAATCGGATGGCGTGACGAGTTGGACAACCCGTTCACAAGAGTACAAATTGATTGAACTTGATGGTGGCAGTCAACAGCTCTTTTCATTGTTAGATGGCTTTGAAGAAGCGGATAATTTGTTACCAACAAACGATCCAGAATTACTGGAAAAGGTAAGTGATTTAGAAAGTTATGCTTCACTTATCCTTGGAGACGAAACAGTAAGTCCTATCGATATCACGAATGCGATCTTGGTAAATAAAAGCCAAAATTGTATTGATTATATTGAACAATTTACTTCGACGGTAAATGACGTAAATAAAGGCACAGTCTTTTATGGCAACTTAATTATTTCACAAGTAGGCGACAAATGTACTTTTCAAACCAATGCTATTCCAAATCATGACTTTAATGATGGCGGAAGCGCTTTTCCCAATGATGTAAGTGAGCAAAATGACTTATTTGAGGTTACTACCTCACCAACCATTGCACTTCAGCCAACCAGTATTTCATTACAAGTCGATAATGCCATCATGCTAAATGGCGTAAAAGTCGATCTGTTAGCTGCAGGTTGTTACGGTGTTGGTAATGGCAAGATAGGTTGTAATGATATGAATCAACCATGGCGTTATGATCCTATGTTTGAAGCTAATGGCTTTGCAGTTGACTCACATAACGCACATGCGCAACCTGATGGCACGTATCATTACCATGGTTCACCGTTAGCACTCTTTGACAGTGAACAGGAGCAAGACTCACCGGTAATAGGTTTTGCCGCCGATGGTTTTCCGATATTTGCTTCTAATTTTGACGACCAAGGGGTTATCCGTAAAGCACAATCAAGTTACCGTTTAAAAGTGGGTAGTCGCCCAACGGGAGCAAGTGAACCAGGTGGTACTTACGACGGGACTTACCGTGATGATTATGAGTATATTGAAGCATTAGGCGATTTAGATGAATGTAACGGAATGACGAAAAATGGTGTATACGGGTATTACATTACAGACAATTACCCTTATGTTTTAGCGTGTTTTTCCGGTAACCCAGACAGTAGCTTTACTAAGTAAAACATTATACGGTTGGAGTAGAGTGTACTCTGTCCGTATAGTGTGGGCATTAAAATCATTAAGTAGTCGATTGCTTAATATTCCTTTTAAACGGCTGACTCTTATGTGATCTTATTTGTGAGCAATATTATTTCTTAGGGGAAAAATTAGGTAAATCAATTGAAATTGATTTAGTTGTTATTTCCTTGCCACTCAAAAATGATTTAATGGTATTAGTGACTTGTGGCGACACCATAAACAAATTATGCCCGGCATTTTTTATCGTCACTTGAGTTAAATTAGATAATCCTTGGGTCGCAATCTTCTGTGAACCCATATAGGTTCTTCCGTCTAACGTACCTGTTAATAAGAGCGTAGGCACATCACTAATAGGATGTTCACGAAAACTATCACCTAAATCCAAGCCTTTTACTGCTTTATTTAAATGCGGCATTGGAAAATTAAGCGCTAAACCTAGCAATGACGTTTTTGCTTGTTCGGTTACTAATGCCAACCTTCATCGGTTACACCCGAGGCAATATCCATAGCAAATGACATGGCATCAAATGAAATAGGGGCTTTAGTAAAATAACCGCGCTTTAAAAACTCAATCAAAACAGCATCACTGCCTTGAGCTAATGTTTTATACAGCATCAATAAGTGTTTTACGCCACGTTGAGGATCTGAAATCATTGAAGAGGCGATAATTTGTAAATGTACTTTTTGAAATAACATATCAATCTCAGTGCCATCTTTTTGAGGAATACTCACAGCCATGGGATTTTCATCTAATTTCTTGTGTACCTTGTGCATCAGCTTCACAATGTCTGGGTAAGCGTTTTTCGCATCCTGTTGAGTGTTTATTGCTTGCTGTAGTCGAGTAAAGTAGGCATCAGTTTCTGCGGGTAACTTCACCGTTTGATTCAAGCCTTCAGCACTGGCAATAATGACTTTATCAATGCTTCCGTTTAACTCTTTCATAGCAGAAAAAGCAAGGTGGCTTCCGTAAGATATGCCCCACAAGCTTACTTTTTTTGCTTGTAGATGTTTTCTTAAGTCCTCTATATCTAAAGCACTTTGTGTTGTTGTATAACCTAAAATATCAACATCTTCATTCTGCCAAAAGTCGACACACTCATTGGCTGCTTTTTGATATAACTGAGTGACGTTTTTATTGGTTAATTTAGTTGTTAGCGGTAACGTTTGTGATGAAACACATTTAGCTGCTGTTTTAGATGCCCCAGTACCTCGTTGGTCTAAGGCGATTACATCACCAAATTCTCTTAACGCCATAAATAAGGGAAAACGAAAGTTAGGATATTTAGCTGTATCAATACCAGAGCCTCCAGGTCCACCGGATAAGTAAATTATTGGTGAGCCATTTTTATTACCTGTTGCTGGAAAACGCACATATTTAACAGGAATTAATCGACTCTTACTGTTATTTCTATTTTCAGGTACTTCGATGTAACCTTCAAAAGCATCGGTTGTTTTATTATCCATGGTGGTGAAGACGATTGCTTTTTCATTAGGAAATGTCTGCACATTTTTATTGTCAGCTAGCGTCTGGTTTGAAATAAATAGTGTTAGTATTATTAACGACTTTTGTATGGTGCTCTGTAACTGCTGATGTGGCATATGAATTGTCCTTACGACTGCGTGTATTTAAGTACAATCATTTAAACGTACTCTAGATAATGGCGCATGTGTTATTCTTTTAAAGCTACTGATTTTATAGATTAAAATGACGAGCGGTATGGATAAATCGATGAACGGTAACAGAGAAATCTATGAATAAAAGATTGTTCCTAGCTTGTGTGTTTTTTATATTGAATGGTTTAGTTCAATCATTGGCTTTTGCTCAGGCAACTATCTCAATTGACAATCAATCTGTTGTTTATTGCCCGGCAAAACCCGAGCAAAAGACTCAGCCAACGTTTACCGAAAAAGAATGTCAGCAAGGTCTTTTGTTTGATATCGACCCACAAAATGTTGAATTATGGTTGAAAGCGAATTTAACAGTAACTGACGCCTATTTGAAAAGGAAGCAACCCTCAGCGCTCTTTGTTTTTGCTAAAATGTCGAGCGAAGTTTTTTTAAATGGTGAAAGATTAGGTAGCAATGGCACGCCTAGCTTTTTAAAAGATGAAGAGTTCTCAGGTGATATGGATGCTAAATTTTATATTCCACCAAGGCTACTTAATAGGGGAACGAATGAAGTTATTATTCATGTTTCAAGTCATCATGGTTTTCTAACCCTTTCAAGGCCTATTCATTTTATCGGTATTTCGGAATATGGACAAACGAGTGAGTTTTTTAAGCGCGACTTACTTATTTTACTTAGCTTATTAGGCGCCATGTTACTTGGTTGTACTTATTTAATTACCTTGGTGTTTAGCGCAGAAGATAAAGAAACTCCCGCTCTTATTTTGTTAATGTTGGCGGCAGCCAGTGGGCAATTATTTACAGAAATTAGCCGGGTTATTTTTAACTATAGTTACCCATTACATGATATTCGTTTAATCGCTATTGTTGTATTGTCATTAATTTTTGGTTTTAGTTTTCTTTTATTCACCATTAAAAAATTTGCTCGGACACAAAGAAACCTTTGGTTAGCGTTAGTCGTCCCCCTAACTATATACCTGTCGTTTATGATGCCTGGTTTTGATGGCAAGTCAGTCATCGCTATATTGGTGCCAGCATTATTTAGTGTAGTGATAAGTGGTTTGAGTTGCTGGAAAGTACGGTCACGAGAATCTATTTCGTATTGTATCGCTTATAGTGTTTTTTGCTTAACCATAGTGTTTACCTTTGGTAAATTCAACTCCATGTATTTTTATTACATCGTCACAGGCATGATGGCTTTTCTTGTCATTAAAATAGTTAATCAGTCGGTTAAAGATAAAATACTCAGAAAAGAAGAAGAGCAGCAATTGGTTAAATTGCAATTAAAAGTTGATCAGTTAGCACAGCAAAAGTCACCAACGACACTACAGTTGAGTAGCGCAGGTAAAATTGAAATAATCCCCGTTCATGACGTAGCTTATTGCAAAGCCGCCGGCGATTACGTAGAAATTTTTCTCACCAATCAAAAGCAGTCATTATTTAGCGGCACATTAAAAAGTATAGAAGAACAACTTCCCTCTACTTTCTTGAAAGTACATCGCTCTTATATCGTGAATTTGGATGAGGTTGTATCAGTCACATCATCTAAAAATGGGGCGACGAGTAGTGGAATCCTAGCATTGAAAAGCGGCGATGAAATACCGGTTAGTCGTCGTATATTACCGCATGTCAGAGGTGTGATTAAAGGAAGTGTAGCGCTGGTTTAAAAGTACTTTTAACAAGTATTATTAAAGCTTCAGAGCTATAATTTCATGGATAATTCATGCTGAAATACTAGTATTGTAGAGACTTCAATGTCGTCGGTGAGTGAGCAGTAAAATGAACAAGATAGACCCGTGGTCTATCTTGTTATCTTCGACGTGTTAATTTTACGCTAGCTAAGGTAAATGTTTAAACTAAAATCCAGAATAACCGCGAAATACTTCACTAAATTTGGCAACTGCATGGTCACCCATAACTAACTTTATTCCCCTGTCGAAATCAGCTTGACTGGTGGGAGCACAAGACATTGTTTGCGCACATGTTTTACCTATAACTCTTGAACCTGTGCTCTGTGCACCTTTTTCAGGAGAGGCATATCTAAAGCTTAATAGTTGAGAATCTAAAATTTCGTTCAGATTACTATAAACAGTGATTACTTCTATATTACTTTTTGGGGCATGTCCTGCCTTTTCTGCTGATGTTTTCGTAAAGGCTTCTGATTTAGCTGGTATGGACTTGGTCGATACTGGTTTGATTGGCGCAACTTTAGCTATCGTCACAGGGGGAGCTTCGGCAATGGTAATTGGGGACTCTTTGATTGCATCTATTAGGTCAGGTAAATTAGTTTCATTAAAATGGTCGGATTTTTTCATTAACTCTATATAAGGCAGCATTCTTTTAAAGCCTCCCCGATAAGCTTTGCTTAACCATTTATCTGCTTCTTCAAAGTCTTGCTCATAAAAGTCCTTATCGAAATACATGATACCTAATAAGAATGAGGAACCTGTACTATTGTTTCTTGCTGCTTTTTTTAAATATTTTATACCTTTATCCAAATCTTTAAATTCTTCATTATTAAGATACATCATCGCTGTTTTGTGCTGACCTTTAACTGAACCGTATTTCGCTGCGTTCTTAAATTGTTTAAGGGCTTTTTTTTTGTTTACCTCGGTACCATGACCGTAATAATACATTTCAGCTAATGTCACCATAGCGTCACTATAGCCAATGCGCGCATACTTTTTATATTTTTGGAAATAATCAACACAGCTGCTCTTTTGGCATGGGCCAATAGTTGCAGTCGCTGCAAGTGTATTACCGCTGTATAAAGCAGCAAAAAGGATTGAAATTAATGCGAGTGTTTTTTTCATTTGGTATTCCTTTACATGTCTTTAATTTTAAATGAATGACGGAATGTTGAGTTATGTACGAAAAAACAACAGTGCAAATAGATTACAATGGTTAATATCAAAATACTAGTAGTATGTTTTTTATCTAGTTTTAGCGCTGGTATAGAAGTATGGCTATGGAAGCTGCTTTGCTACAAATTAGCAGAGTAAACGTTTGCGGGTTATATTTTGGATGGTTCAACCCAAGAAGGAAGATAAGGCACATCGCTGATGTAGTTAATGTCAACTGAACCGACAAAGAAGTTATTACCCTTCATTATTTTTTAATGAAACGAGCTATTACCTTTATTCTAAAGCCTTCCCAACTTAGCCTTCAGTTTATTTATTGTATTTTGATGTCTAGTTTATTAATACTATTTAAGTAGAGGTTGTAGGTTTTATCTGGCTGAGAATCCAAAGAGCGTTACTTTGTGGGCGGATATTTAAATTTTAGTTTCAATTTTGATCCAAGCAAGCAATCTAGTCTTGTATCTGTAATATTATTCGTTTAAGTTGGTTGTGATGAATATGCACCAGAAAGATTAGCAGACGATATTCATTATTAATCAATGATACACGGCTAAAGCCAGCCTAGAGAAATGATAAGAACTTTGTTGTTATTTAAAAAAACACTTCATGTATTCGCTTTTATGGTACTTATTGTAGTGCTAACTTTAGCTGTACCCCCAAATAAATCTGACGATTCATATCTACAAAAAAATCAATCGTCGATAACTGAACTTAAAAAGCATTCATATAGCTTTGCAATATTCGTAAGCATCAATCAAGCTTCAAACTTTAACCATTGGAATCAAACTTCTGTTGATTATATTTTTGTTGTGTTACTCGCCTTATTTTTGGTCTCTGCTGTAAATTATCAATGGTATAAACCTTTAATAGCGTTACCTCCTTGGTATATGGTTTTAAAGCAGAGGTCACGCATATTTATTTCGGGCTTAAAATTCAGCAATTTACAATTTAAAATACAATTAACCTGCCCAAACTAGTTTCTTTTTCTATTCTGTTCTTACTCGTTAAATGCTACTTAGCGAGACAAATTCGTTATCTATGAGATTAGGCAATATGAAAAAAATTAGCATGTTATTGTTGCAAGCTTTACTTTTGTTAAGCATGACTAGGTTACAAGCATCGGTATTAGATGTTGAAAACTTGAATGAAAAATTAACTAAACATCAAACAGCACAAAGTATTGAAGGTATTATCACTGCTTTAGAAAAACACTATGTTTTTCCAGAAAAAGCATCATTAATAGAAAAAGAATTGAGGTACAAATTAGCCACAAAGGCGTTTGATGAAATTAGTGATTGGTATTCATTTATAAGACAAATTAACCCTATCATGAGACATGTTAGTGGGGATATGTACCTCGATATTGTTGAAACTACCCCGTTATTCATTATTAACAAAGCACAACATAAATTAGGTAGTAGGAACAACTTTGGTATTGAGAATGTAAGCGTACTATCAGGTAATGTCGGTTACTTTAAATTGAAGTCTTTTTATCAAAATACTAAAGCAGAAGTAGAAGTTTTTCGTACTTTAGAAGAGTTATCTAAAGTAGATGCATTGATCATCGACTTACGTAATGTGGAAGGAGAGTCAATATCACTTGCCCAATATTTGATAAGCTTTTTTGTTGAGGAAGGTACTATATTAAGCGAAGTCCTCTATGATAAAAGCAATAAGAGAAAAATACTACGAGCGACTGAAAACAATGGCAATGACAAATTTAAGCATAACTTTCCTATCTATATACTTACCTCTTCGTTTCTTTCAAGTTCAGGGGAATTTATTAGCTACACCCTAAAACACTTAAACAAAGCAGTGATCGTTGGTGAAGAAACAATGGGCGTTTCTTATGTAGTACAAAAGCAGAAAATAAACGATTACATCAGTATAAATATGCCAATCGCTATTCCTTTACATCCCGCTACACATTCAAATTGGGAGAAAACAGGTGTGGTACCTGATGTCGATACCACGGCCCATTTGAGCTTAGATATAGCACATAAAATGGCGAAAAAATATTTGGGTGTTTTTTAGTTTATGGGTAAAAAAGGTAATAGTATTGCTACTGTTTATATGATTGAAAACTATGCAGTGTAACTATTTAAGCGGATTGAATGACCAAGAGAGATGAAGTATCAATCTTGGTCATTTGTAGTTAAAGTTAACTTAATAACCCTTTGACCTGTTCTTTATTATCTCACGAGCTAAATTATCCCATGCAGAGCAGTTATAGCCCTCAGCCATATTATGGTCGATCTCACTCCATAATTTTTTCAGTTTGTTATCAATATGGAATAAAGAAATGAATTCTTTCTCAACGACAATAAACTGATTTTTATAAGGGAGCAGCCATTTGTTTTCTGCTTCATTGACTAAAGTGTTTTTAGCCTGTTCATAATCGGCAAACCACTCATTGATAAAAGCACCACAACCTTTAGGGTAAAGAAAGGTTCCCATACCGAGGGGAGTACCTGCTTTTACATTGCCAGACAAAGTGTTTTGAGCATGGTGCCAATTATCAAAACCCAATTGTTGAGAGACAATGGTTAAACAGTGCTTAAGCCTTAAATCATCCGGTGAGGATAATGATAACTTCTTTAAAGACAACTTCATTGTCAGCAACAATTCACTATCTTGTCTCAACGCTTTTAATAACTTTTTAGCCTGCGTTTTTACTTCATTTACTGCAAGTTCCATAATAGCCTCTTATTTTAATTCGATTATTGCGTGAAAAGAGATGTTATTACCGAACGAAAAATCACAACGAGCTATAAAGCTAGATGGTGACAATAGGCAGTATTTAACAGCGGCAATAAGACCAACTAAAAGTAGCGTTAGCTTGCAAGATGAAGCGAGATTGTTTTTTTTAACGATTAAATTTTTGGGGGAAGTCACAATTCAATTTCCTCTAAGTATAAGGGCATTCCGCAAAGCCTACTTAGTTCGTATTGAACTGATTACAATTTGATATCAGAGTGAATTCATCTTGGGCGGAAAAGGCGTCTCTGCAACCTAGCGATGATTCTAATCGCATCAGTTTTTGAAGTCAACCTTATCCTTATGGGCTATTTTATTAGCTGTAGTTTCGATTTTTCTTAAAAAACAAATGGCGGTTTAGCTAAAATTCAGCATCTACTTCGAAGGTTAATCGCTCTTTTGTTATCGGATGAATGAAGCTTAATCGTTGTGCATGTAAATGAAGTCTATTAGCACTGGTACCATATAACCCATCACCAATAATGGGGATGTTAAGTCCATCAGGATGAGCGCAATGCATGCGTAGTTGATGTGTTCTACCTGTAATGGGGTATAAGAATAGTTTACTGGTATTGCCCTTTTCTTCAATGAGTTGCCAATGCGTTTCAGCATACTTACCGTGCTGATGACATACCATTTGTTTTGGTCTGTCATCAAAGTCACCACGAAGTGGTAAACATATATCACCAGCGGTCTTTTTTAATTTACCGCCAATAGTGGCTACATAACGTTTACTCACTTTTTTATCGAGAAATTGTTGTTGCAGGTTTTTATGGGCTCGATCATTCATTGCCAACATCAATAAGCCCGAAGTGGCCATGTCTAGTCTATGGATAATCAAACCGCCCGTAGCTTGGGGGAACTGTGCTTTAATACGGGTATATACGGAGTCTTTAATCGACTTCCCCGGAACAGATAATAAGCCCGCGGGTTTATTTACCACCACGACATGTTCATCTTGATAAACAATCTCTAGATCTAACCCTTCGGCTGGGTTTATCAATAAAGGGTTTTTATCTACCTCCATACCCGTAAGCATGTGCTCTAAAATAGGGAGGCACTTGCCTTGGCAGGCAGGGTAGAAATGTTTGTGTTTTCTTATTTCAGATTTAGGCTGTTTACCCCACCAAAATTCAGCCAAACATAACGGTGTTAACTTATGCTCAAAGGCATACTGCAATAACTTTGGTGCTGCGCAATCACCAGAGCCTGACGGAGGGCTTTGTACTATAGTGTCGGAAAAAATTTCCGTTAGGTCTTTACGTTCACCTTTACTATTAAGCATCTTGTATTGTTTGAAAAAATGTTTTTGCAGTTTAGCGGAACGCTTCTTTCTATTCTTTTTTAGTACAGCTATTTCATCGGTAAGTTGTTGTAACTTAACCGAGGTTAACTCTATGCTTGTTTGATGATGTAGTTTTAATACTTGCAGCGTTTTTTTATCTGTTACGCTGGCGCGAGATAGTGAAATACTAATGTCTCTGTGTTCATTCTCAGGCAAAGCAGCAGAGCTAAGCCAGGCACGTTTTTCTTTACGGGCTTTCTTATTCTCACGCATCTGTTGCTGTAGGCATTGAATTTCTTCCTCCACTTTAGCAATTTCAGTCGCTAATAAAGCCGTTAACTGATTAATTTCAGTACTAGATTCGAGTTGAGTGATTTTCTTATTGATATCATTAATTTCAATTTGTTGTGTTTTTTCAAATTCACTCTGATCATATGCTTGATGTATGGTGGGCACAAAGTTAATCGCTGGCGCATCAACAAGGCTAGTCTCATTAGCGTTGCCTGAAAGGGCAGATAAGTAACCAAGAGAGCCTTGAGCATCTTTAACAATTAGCACCCCATACATTCTACCTTGCTGTTTAGTATCAACAGGATGAAAAGCTTTCAGTTTTTGTTGTAATTCTTCACTGGCCACTAGAGCTAGCGGATGCGCTTGATAATGAAATGGATAAGTGAACTTACTAGGCAAAGAGTAGTGTGAGACATCACTAACAAAGGCAGAAAGGTAGTGTGATATAGAAGAATTAGACATAAAAATATTGGTACTAAGAGTGGTTGTAAAGTTAACCTTGGCTTTTGCCATGATCACTTTATTGGTGATTTATCACTATTCTAATGCTAATTCCCCTAATACGCACTGATAAAATAATTCGCATGATTAAAGCGAGTAGTCGCTTTAGATAAGTGAGTGATAACTGAGTACTTGATAGGTGTTACCAACAGAGCGACTAACTTATATAACTGTTTGTTTTTTACTCTTTTTTTTACTTATGAGTATTTTAAGTTGATCCTGTAAAAAATATTGACACTTTTATTAGACTGTTTGCTTTTAAGATTTAGTTTAACTTAATGACTATTAGCTGAAGTATATCCATAAATACAATTTCGAAAGATGAATTATTAATAATAAAACATAACGCAATACGTATAACTGTTTGTTTTGTATCTTTTTATTGGTTGTTCTCTAGCTTTGGCGCACGATTCTTAATTTTTATTTCTCTACTATGATAGTGTCAGTTTTTTTTACACTTGTGCAAATGTTGGAGGGTGAAACCATTTAAATATTCATATCTCATTGTCTTTACTCTTTAATTTATTTGTGGTACGCCCTATGCATTTTCTTATGCAAGAGAAGGGAAGCTCACAGAACTCACAGAACATGTTTTGAAATTATATAAATATATTTTCTATAAATTAACTGAGGGGAAACGAATGAATATTGTAAAAAAAGCTCTGGCTATAACAGCTATTGTACTAGCAAGTTTTTCTGTCTCTGCAACGCTAATAGGTGGTGTTCAATGGGATCCTAACCATCCGGTAGATTTTAAAGGAGTAGCCTCTAGTATATATCAAGAAGTGAGTCTTACAGGAGTATTATCAGGTTACGGCCGGATAACCTCATTTAATGAGGGAACTACCGATGACTTGTGTCCCGGCTGTGAGTTAACTTTTCATTTTGGTGGTTTTACTCCATCTGTAGTAGATGCTGCTGTTTCGGATGATTTTGAATATTCTGGTGGTTGGATGAAGCTTTGGGTTGATTACAGCATTGAAGTGGTAAATCCTAATGCAATAAGCTCAATGACTTTCGGAACCACCGGTGATGATGGCGGTGCTAATGCACTATGGCTTGACTTGGAGGGGCACGAGTACATAGGAACGGAGACAACCTTTATAGGTACAGTATTTGAGAACCTTCTTCAAGGAGCTGGATTTTTTGACGTTGTCGGGGGCTTGGCTATGGGGAGCTTAAACACTAATACTATAGTTACAACTGGTAGTCCTGTTGTAGGTAATGCAGACTTTAGCTTTACATCGTCTTTTACTGATTTTCCTTCAGAAACATCAAGTACTGGTACAGCAAACTTCAAAGGCAAGTCAATACCTGAACCATCAACATTAGCTATCTTTGCTTTAGGATTAATTGCTTTGGCTATGAGAGCGCACAATAAAAGAATTTAATACATTGCAATGAATATATAGCAGACACAATAAAGGCCTTCAACGATGAAGGCCTTTCTTTTTATTATTTACCTGGGCAATATTATATTCAACTCTAGTGAACTGTAAAAAACAGACACTAGCCTAATGAACGAGTCACTTTACCTTTCTACAAACCTAACTGCCACTCACTATCTCTTTAGTACTAACACCGCTATGAATCAGAGCTGCATTACTTGGTAACTCTTCATTACCTGCGAGTAAATAAATTACCTGTTGTCCTTGCTGAGCAAGCTCTAACGCATGTTGATAATTTAACAATATGGTTGAGCTAATGCTTTGAGGATATTTTTCAGCATCGCGGCGTACATATTCAATTAATTGAATATTGACATTGTTATCATAAAAAACGGCATCAGCAAACTGTAAAGCACGGTGAGCATTTAAGGTTAAGTTATCAGGATTACCGTCAGTGGTATGAATAAAAACGATTTCGCCTTTTGGCGGCGCAATTTGCTCTTTCAAACTAGCAATTAACTGTTGCTCAGCTTCTTGTTGATTGCCATCAAGCAGCTTTTGACCTATTGCACCACGTAGGGTGTTTTCCCAAAAGGTTCTGCGATTGGGTATACCTTTAATACGTGCTTTTACATGATCGCGAAACTTAAAAGAAAAGTCAGCCAAACGGCCATAACCTTGAGGTAATATTTTCTCAATTTGTTCACGTAACATGCGAATAAGAATAGGCGCACTACCTGAGCTTGAAAGCGCAATGATCATAGGTGAGCGATCAATAATTGCTGGCGTGATATAAGTACAAAGGGCAGGTTGATCAACCACATTAGCAAGAATATTAAATTCTAGCGCTTCATAATAAACCTGTTCATTAACTTGGGTATTATCTGTGGCGGCAATCACTAAGGTGGTTTTAGTTAACAAACCCGCTTTGTAGTTATGCGGTAACCAAGTTAATTGATTTTCGTTAATTAAGCGTTCAACGCCTTCGGTAACGCTCGCCGCCATTATGGTAATGTTTGTTGTGGTTTTTAACAGTAATTCAATTTTACGGGCAGCAACATCACCACCGCCAACCACCATGGCATTAATTTTACTACCATCAAGAAAAACGGGAAAATACTTCATCTACAAGCCAACTCTACTTACTATTTATCTTCATATGCACACAGTAACATAGCATAAAAAATAAAACCTTAATCTGTATTAAGTTGATACTTTACTTGTTTATAGTTAGGCCAGTGCTAACTTTGATTCACTCACAGCTAAGCCATTTTCATCACCATAAATATAACAACCCGGAATAAACTCAATACCGGCAAAATTAACGGCGATATTAACATCACCTACACCGAGTTTTGCTGTTTTTATCGGATTACAGCCTAGTGCTTTTACCGCAAGGTCTAAAGTCGCTATAGTGCCAGCATCACGAATACAGCCATTAATTACCACAGCCTGCCAATTATTATTCACTGCACTTTCTGCGATCATATCGCCCAAAAGAGCACGGTTCATACTGCCTTTACCGTCAACAACCAGTACTTTACCCGTACCATCAGTTGCTAATAGCTCTTTCACTTTTGAATTATCTTCAAAACAAGCGACAGTAACTATCTCACCATAAAAAAGCGTCTTCTTGCCATAATCTATAAAATCTTTGTTAGCGAGGTTAAGCTGCTCAGAATATTGATCAAATAGATCGGGTAGTAAATCCAGCATAGTATTTTCCTTTTTCTCATTATTTTCTCCTACTCTAACAGCAATGAATGATAAACTAGCATCAAGCTTATTTATTGCTACTATTTGCCAATAACATCGTCTTTATAGCAAAGACAGCGAGTAGCAGAAAAAACAAAATACTAGTAGAGAAAAATAGATGCCTTGGATACAACTTAGATTAAGTGCCAACGAAGATAACGCCGAAAAATACAGTGACTGGCTTTCAGCCTGTGGTTCACAAGCCGTTACTTTTATTGATGCACAAGACACTCCTATATATGAACCACTTCCCGGTGATGAAGTTCTTTATTGGTCAAATACTGTCGTTATGGGCTTGTTTGAAGCTAGCCATGATATGGATAAAGTCATCAGCTACTTGAAAGGCATTCACCCTGACAAAGATGATATGCAGTACAAGTTAGAGCAATTAGAAGACAAAGACTGGGAACGTGAATGGATGGACAACTTCCACCCAATGAAATTTGGTGAACGTCTATGGATTTGTCCTAGCTGGTGTGATGTTCCTGAGCCTGACGCAGTAAATGTTATGTTAGATCCCGGGCTTGCCTTTGGTACTGGTACTCACCCTACCACAGCATTATGTTTAACTTGGTTAGACGGTTTAGATCTACAAGGTAAAACGGTCGTTGATTTTGGTTGTGGCTCAGGTATTTTGTCATTAGCAGCACTTAAATTAGGCGCCAAGAAAGTTATTGGTATTGATATAGACCCGCAAGCATTACAAGCAAGTCTTGCTAATGCAGAGCGTAATAATGTCTCTGACAGACTTGAGTTATATTTACCTAAAGACCAGCCGGAATATAAAGCTGATGTCGTTGTCGCTAATATTTTAGCTGGACCATTACGCGAGTTAGCGCCTACTATCATGGAGTTTGTTGGTGATAAAGGACTATTGGCTTTGTCTGGTGTATTAGAAGAACAAGCCGAAACACTACAAGAAATTTACAGCCAGTGGTGTGATATGGATCCGGTAACTATCCAAGAAGAGTGGGTACGTTTGAACGGACAAAGAAAGTAATCACATTTTAAGTGTGCCAAAGGTCATCCCCGAAGTGCCTAATCGGGGAGCCAGTTTCTTTTACCTTTTCAATCACTAATTACTAATCAGTAAAAGCTATGACTGTTCTTGATTTGGTGGCTCAAACAAAATCACTTGATTCCGCCCTTTCTTCTTAGCGACATACATAGCGCTATCAGCATCTTTAAGTAAATCCTTTAAACGAAAACCAGAGCGTTTTAAATCAGTAAGCCCAAAGCTGGCGCTAATTGAAAAGTCACTGCCTGATGCTGTGGTAACTATACTCTCAATAGCCAATCGACAAGCTTCTGCTCTTATATAAGCGTTATCAATATTACAGCTTGGTAACAGTAAACAAAACTCCTCCCCGCCTAAACGAGCAAATACATCATTCGTTTTTCCTATGGCTTGGCAGGCCTTAATTGTTTCTTTTAATGCCCAATCGCCACAAAAATGACCATGATTATCATTTACCTTTTTGAAATGGTCTAAATCAAACATAACCACACTCAAGTCTTGCTGCGCTGTTTTACAATAACGTAAAGCGCTGGTTGCCACATAATTAAAGTGCCGGCGGTTATATATTCCGGTTAACTCATCACTTTCAGAAAGTATTTTTACTCGCTTATGTGAACGCCATAAACGAGTGCCCCATATCGCTAATAAAACTAAAAACAACAGCAGAGCAAGGATCAATAATTGTACATTGCGTATTTTTGATTCAACTAAAACTTGTTTAGTTGTTAGTACCTTATTTTTTTCATCAAGTAACTTAATTCTACTCGCTTGCAGCTGGCTATCATGTTGGGCGAGCTGAAAAGCTAGATGTTTAGCTTTCACTTCATCAAGGAATGCTTTATCTAACTGTGCGAATTTTTTGTAATAGTCTAAAGCATACTTGAAATGACCTTGCTGCTCGGCAACTTGATAGAGTACTTCATAGCTATCTCTACCACGTTGAACACCGGTATTATGTTTGTTGAGCAACATAGCCTTTGTGGCGTACTTTTTCGCATTACCCAGATCATTTAGTTGATAATAAGCTTTAGCAATAATGTTATCAATCGCAGCAATCAGCATAGGAAATAAGGTTTCTTTCACCTCATCAACATAAGGTAATAACAAGCTTAATGCCAGCTCTGGTGATTGTGCTTGCAAAAACAACCTTGCTTGATAACGACGTATCGAATTAGCGCCTATTGAATTAACTGCACTTTCACATAGGCGAATGCCATCATTAATAGCCTTGCTTGTTGCCGTTAGTTCCTTTAAATGAAACTTTGCTTCGAGGTAATATTGCTTGGTAAAGCATTGATTAAATAAAGAGGCATTATGTAGCTCTATCTGTGCAATATACTGTAAGGCTAAATCATATTGCTTAAGTTGGTTATAAAAAATAACGGTAGCCAATAAACTACTTTGAATCACATCCTCATTATTTATACTGTCTATTACGGCATTATTATCTGCAATGTAAAGTAAACCATCTGCCCATTTATGATTAATTGCCGACAAATTAATAAGGGTGTGGTTAGTTCTAAATTTAAGCAACGCATTAGCATTGGATAGTAAAATTTCTTTAAGCTTCTGTTCAGACTTATCATGCTCGCCAATATAGGCAAAGTGATAGCCTTGTAAATAATTTAAAAAATGATGATCCGCATCGGTAAAGTGATCTTTTTGTTGAGCTAATTCAGTTAATAACTTTCTGAAGAGTTTGGGATCAGTTAAGCGACTGTTATCAGCCAGCGTAAATTTACGAGAAAGATCTTCACTGATGATCAGCGCATCGGCAAGGTGAGGCTTTTGTTCACTTGCCCATGTAGTATTAACACAGGAAAAAACACAGCTAAATAATAGTAGTGATAAAATGAGCGATAGGAAGTGAGTAAAAAAGACTAAGCATAAAGAGTAAGTAGCCTTTAGCGGTCTATCTTCCAAAATAGTTAAGTTGTTTAGCGATGTGTTTAATGTAATCACGGTTAATTAATACCCTGACTTTATACACCGCCATTAAATTCCATTTTACCAGCTTATTAAGCTTAAACAGGTGTAGAACTTGTCATTTAAAATCGAAAGGATCAGTCGTTAATTATTAGAGTGGTATAGCAACTCACTAACTTATGCACCAAAGCACATTAGTTAATGAGTATAGCAGTAAAGCACCGTATTCGTAGTGGTTAAGTGGCAGGGCAAGATCAGTATAAGTTGTTGTGTCATTATCGAGGTGTCTGATCGATAATCCATTTTCTAAGAGTAGGGCTCTTCAACTAAAATATCTCTCGATAAAAGCCTTTGCTACAAAACCAAACTGAGTTTTGGTCCATGCTTAGCGCGTTCTTCTTGTTTATCTAGCGCAGCTAATTTTGCCAATACAGCCTCATTAGGTTGCATGGCACTGCAAGGTGGGATCACCAGCGTGGTATGCATTAATAATTCGGCATCAACAAGGTCTGTGAGTAATATTTTATCATCACGCATAGCATCAATTGCAATACCTTTAGCTTGATAGAGAATAACTTCATGATCACTGGGGTAATGTTCAAGCAGCAACTCGACTAATACCTGAATATACGCTTTACCGGTAGAGAATTTACCTAACGACTTATCTCCCGCAAGGGCAACTTGCCATAATATTAAATGTGCCGAGGTATCAATATTACGTTTATAAAACATAAACTGACTGGTTTCATAATGCATACAACCTGTTTTACCGGGATCTATACCTAAATCAGCATATAAACAATCTTCGGCTGAAATGCCCGGCTCCATGGTGGCAGGTAAGTCTTCAGCTTTAGATTTTTTAATTGCTCTATGACTAACACAAGCAAATACACCGGGGTGGCCATAAAAAGCAGCGACTACTTTTTTACCATCGCGTACTTGGGCTAATATTGCTTCAACCATTTCGTTATAGGTAATGTTGCGGTTTTTACCTTCTTGATAAAACTCCTGCAAGCAAGAGACATTATCATTCATTCCTTCCAACCACTTTTGTGCAAAGCCGTTGGCCATTAATGAGAACACCACATCGGCTTGTTCTATATGACTTTTAGCAATAGGGCTAATATGTGCTCCTAAAGTCATACCAGTACCTACGCACACTAAACTACCTGACATCAATATTCCTTTTATTTTCTTATTGTTTTCTTCTTGATTGTTTAGCCTAACTTTAACCTTACCTTGGGCTTAGTTATAACACCCACGCGTTATCAAGTTCTTCTACTTTACTCTCATCTGGCACTTGATGAATGGTGACCCTATTACGGCCTGCATGTTTTGATGCATAAGCAGCCATGTCAGAATCAGCCAATAATTTATCTAAATCATAACCTGAGCGTTTAACATCCGTTACCCCGAAGCTGGCGGTAATGGTAAATTCACACCCAGTTTGTTCGGTGATTATAGCTTCAATAGCTGCGCGACATGCTTCAGCCCTATGTATAGCCACATCAATATTACAGCTTGGTAATACAAGACAAAACTCTTCACCACCTAAACGGGCAAAAATGTCATTCTTCCTACCAATTATATCGCAGGCTTTAGTCACCTGTTTTAGCGCCCAATCGCCACAAAGATGACCATAGCTATCATTAATCTTTTTGAAATGATCTAAATCGAACATAATGACCGATAAATCTTGCTCGGCACTTTGACAATATTTTAATGCGCTCTGTGTTAATTGAGTAAAGTGACCTCGATTAAGTATACCCGTTAAAGGATCGAATTCTGCTAGCTCTTTTACCCGTTTATGAGAATGCCATAAACGAGTGCCTAATATAGCCAGTACTAGAATGATGATACTGAGCAATACAATCACCAGCTTTTTATTGGCTGCTTGTATTTTTGCTAATGCTTGTTCAGCAGCCAGTGCATTGTTTTGTTCATTAAGTAATTTGATTTGGCTTTCTTGTTCAAAGGCATTATGTTCAGCTAATTGAAAGGCCAGATGTTTGGCTTTTTCGCCTTCAAGGTGGGCTTTTTCCGCGTTGCTATATTTCTCTAAATAATACAGTGCATTGCTTAAGTTTTGTTGCTTTTTAGCTAGCTGATAAAGTAGGGCATAAGTATCAACACCTTGTAAAAGGTTAGACATATTGTCATTAACTTTAAGTGCGGCTTTCGCATGTTTTTCAGCATTGGCGGGATCATTGCCGGCTAAGTAGGCTTTAGCAAGAACATTGTTCATTTCAGCTATCAAACTTGGGTATTGTGTTGCCATGACCCCGTCCAAGTTATGCAGCAATAAGCGCAATGCCATTTTCGGTAAGTTCTCTTGTAAATAAAGTTTTGCTTTATGGATATGTACTAAATTGGCGGCAATCAAAAATTTAGCGTTAATGCATGTATTGACTGCGGCTTTGAAGTCATTACTGGTGAGCTTTAAGATTTTTAAGTTGAATTTTGCCTCTAAAGACTGTTGTTTAAGTGCACAAGCATTTCTTGATGACAGGTTTTTCTGGGCAAGTCTTTCAATGTAATAGAGCGCTATCTGGTGTTGCCCCAGATGGTTATAAAAAATAATTATTGCTAATAAGTTGTTTTGAGATGACTCTGTATCGTTTATCTTCGGTGATAGAACGACATTATCAGCAATGTATTTTAAGCCGTCTTGCCAGTCTCTTGTCATCGTTGCTAAATGAACCAATAAATAGTTAGCTCTAAACTTTACTAACTGGTTAGCATTACTTTGTAAAAGGCGTTTAAATTTACTTTTAGATTTATTGTACTGACCTGAATATAAGTCATCATAGGCGGTCAAAAAATTAAAGGTATGTAGCTGTTCTGCTGAAATACTTGGTTGGTTTTTAAGTTCAACAAGTAATTTTTTAAATAATGCAGGATCTTGGCGTTTTTTACTGTCTGCTAGAGCCAGCTTCGCAGTAACCTCTGCTGAGGTCAGAATGGTTGATTGGGTTTGATGAGGTACTGCTGAGCTTGCATACGCAAAAGAATAGGGTGCTAGGTTAGTAAAAACTAGCAGCATAATTAGGCCACTTGAAGTAACTAAATTAGAAGCTGTTAGTTTTTTTAAAAGCTTGAACATTAATTAGCTGGCTGAAACCATTAGCGAATTTGTGTCTGTTTCGCTTTCTTCTTGCTCATTTTCACTTGGTTCATCATCTTCTGCTGGAATGAGCGGGATAACAAACTTAATTTTAGACACTTCATCACTGCTGTGTACTAGCGCTTCAACATCACCACTGCTAATCGCTTGTCGCTGAGTATCACTTAGCTCACTGGTAACTAATAATTCAGTGATATGTGCTTCGTTAACTATTGTTGAATTGTTAGCCATTGCTTCTAACACTTGGATTACTTTACTCATAGTGTTTCTCATTATTTTTATTAGGATAGTGTATTTTCTAGCGGAGCATTTTTCAGAAATTAATTTATCAGAAAATTAGTAAATTAAGCAATAACTATTAGTGTATTTTTGTTGTGAATTTAACGCAGTTTACTGTTTTTCAAGATATATATAGCGATTGTTAGTGTTTAAAGGCTGAAAGCTAGGGTCATAAATAAAACCTAAGCGAGTAAATAGTTTTTCAGAAGGCTGGTTATTACATGCATAAAATGCATTGATTTTATTAAGGGATAAGACTGAAAAGCTATAATTTATTAATGCGGTGAGAGCTTCTTTAGCTATTCCCTTTCTTTGTACTTTCGTAGATAACACAATACCCAGTTCCGCTTGTTTTATGGCTTCGTCCTTTGCTTTAGCCAATATTTCTTTGTTATATGGCAGGATTAGAGCTGATAATGTTTGTGTGCCAATGATGCTTTTACTTTTTTTGCAAACAATTGCCCATGTCAGAACTGATTTTTTTCCGCCATTGCTTGCCCGTTTATTGGCTCTGAGCGAGCGTTGAAACTGTAATCCAGCGAATTTTTCACTTAAAGCACCACAATTGAATTCCATCACCTTTTCATTGGTATATTGTCGACAAAAGAACGTTTCATCTTCAGTGAGTAATGGCCTTATGAGTAATCGCTCTGTAGTAAAACTATGCATTTATCACGTTACTCTTTGCTGCGCGAATTAAATCACGCCTGTTTCATCTTTAGATCGGTCAAACACCACATAATAATTATTAAGCAGCGGCAAGCCAATAATGCTTTGATTAGGCCATTGCGGCAATTGGCTTAATAGTCGAAAGCAGGCTTTACCGAAGTTAGGTGTATTTAGTTGCCAGTACATTGCTGGCGGACAAACCAATACTTCGGTTATTTCTGGGCTGCTGGGTGTTGCAGCTTTGCTCACAAAGGTAAAGTATAGGATTGGCCATTGCGATAAATTGACTTTACTTGCATCAATACCGGTCGCCTGTGCAGTCATTTCTTTAAAAGGTGCTAAGCATTCGCTGAAGTGTGGATTAATAGCAATGAGATCGCTAATGACCTGTTGGTAAATTTCAGCTGTCAGTACTATGCCTGCGGCGCCTGTATCAATAATGGCATTGGTGAAATAGCCTTTCAGGTGTTTTTGATCAAGCGGGGCCGCGGTTATTGTTTTATGAGTGCCTACCTGAACAGATTTTAATGCCACATTGTAATAAATATCGTGTTCAACCGTAAGGTTTTGAAATTCCCCTTGGTATAAATCTGTTTGTTCTTCACCGCCACCTAAAATAAGCAAGCCTTGGTTAAGTTTGTCTTTAGCTAATTCGTCTGCAGGCGTTTTGTCTGTATTGTCCGCATTAACATGTATGGCCGAACGTTTACTGTAGAAGGCAAACTTATTAGCGCACAGTTGTTGTTGTTCTTCTAATAAGGTGAAGTAGGGTGTTACATCGTGTTCAGGGTATTTCCACATCAATTTTTTAAAGCTGGCGAGGTCTTCACTTATCTCCGCAGTAAAAGGCCACGGATAACTAAGGGCAGGGTTTATGTCATGCTCAGCAAAGTAGTCACTAAAATCAAAGCTTTTGTTGAGGTGATGATAGGCCAAGCCCAAAATACCGTCAGATTCACCAAACATTTTACTCTGCTTTGTTGAATGAGCCAAAGCTACAGGGGCTTTGTTTAACGTTAAGCTTGGGGTATTAGCAACTTTTTGTGGATGTTGGCTCTGTGGGCAGTGTTCGTGAATATTAATACGGGTATATATAACAGGACCATTCCAACCACCGATTCCGTAATTAACTTCTTGTACCGCAGTACTCGCTTTTAACTCTTTATCGAGCGCTGCTTGATAGGCGGTATTTTTGACCACAAGGGTGCTACTACCGGTATCAAGAATTAAATTTACCGGTGATTTTTCGCTACCAAGGTGCAAGGTAACGGTGTAGTCACCTTGTGAAAATACATTAGTAATTGGCATTCTTAAGGGAGGGATTTGGGTCATTGTGGTCATATTTATAATTCTTATTGGCTTAGTAATGAGTTTAGCTAAGAGCTGTTATTTTACTCTGCCACACTCGCAGACGTTATTCGAGCTAACTTTCACCCTTTTTTGCTTTGTCTTTTTTTGTAGTCATTGTCAACAAATTTGTCTGCAATTTGTACATAATGCGCTCAGTTTAAAACTTTAATAAATGTCAATATCAAAAAGGTGAAAAAAAACGAATATTGTTCAAATTCTATGCTTTTAAAATGAAATGAAAACGCGTAAACTTAGCGCCCTTTTGAAAGGTAGCTCAAAAAAACAGCAGTATGAAAATAGGTACATATCAACTTAATTCGCAGGTAATGCTTGCCCCTATGGCAGGAATTACTGATCAACCTTTTCGACAATTATGTTGTCAACTCGGTGCGGGGTTAGCGGTGTCCGAAATGCTTTCGTCAAATCCGAAAGTATGGCATACCGAAAAGTCTAAGTTGAGAATGGTCCATGGTGACTTTGCGGGTATACGCAGTGTACAAATTGCTGGAAGTTGTCCCGATGAATTAGCATTTGCTGCCAAAGTAAATGCTGATAACGGCGCACAAATTATTGATATTAATATGGGCTGCCCGGCAAAAAAGGTAAATAAGAAATTAGCCGGTTCTGCGTTATTAAAAGAGCCTGCGCTGGTTGAGCGGATTGTTCAGTCGGTGGTGAATGCGGTAGATATACCGGTCACGCTAAAAATTCGCACAGGATGGTGTGAAGATACTCGTAATGGTATTGAAATAGCAAAAATTGCTGAAAATAGTGGTGTAGCATCACTCGCAGTGCATGGCCGTACCCGTAATGACTTTTATAAAGGCAATGCGGAATACGACACCATTAAAGCAATAAAAGCAGCTATTTCAATTCCTGTAGTGGCAAACGGTGATATTACTTCACCTGAAAAAGCATTACAGGTACTTAACCTTACGGGTGCAGATGCCATAATGATTGGCCGTGGTGCACAGGGTCGTCCGTGGATTTTCCGAGAAATTAATCATTTCTTGGCGACGGGCAACAAAATGTTAGCACCTGCATTGGACGAAGTTCGTTCAATAGTATTGGCTCACGTTATGGAGTTACATCAGTTTTATGGCGATTTCAAAGGTGTGATGATCGCCAGAAAACACGTCTCTTGGTATATACAAAACCTAGTTGAGACCACAGAGGGTTTCAGCGAAGCGTTTACTATCGACCAAGGCAAAGCGTTTAGAGCTATTTTTAATGCGTTAACGTCTACCGATGAGCAATTGGCGACGTTAAGCAAATTTTTTGATGATTCTGTTACTGGTACCTTTTAGACAGCAGTTCAGATCGTTGTAGTTTTATTTTATTTTTATTAACAAAAGAAAGAGTTATATCATATGTTCGAACAAAATGTTTCTTCTCCATTTATCACTGGCGATATTCAAACACAAACAAAAACTTCTCCATTACGT
>MAAB01041456.1_pt1 | contig 74537 bp, 70 predicted proteins | sample 1115991 | NCBI WGS metagenome assembly MAAB01 (sample SAMN04961124, study PRJNA320927) | seawater metagenome | isolation source: sample BD02T18 sea water enriched with oil for 18 days | place: USA:Gulf of Mexico | collected 2013-07-27
TAAACCAGCATCTTCAATAGCTTGTTTCATTGAGATATAAGCATATGCTGCTGCATCGCCCATAAACCGTAATACTTTACGATCAATATGTTCTTTGAAATCAATATCAACTGAACCTGCAACATGACTTCTAAAGCCCATGTCTGCATATTCTTGCTTGAATTTAATGCCTGAACGGCCTTCTCTTAAAGATTCTGTAACAGAATCAGCATCTAAACCTAGACAAGAGGTAATACCTAAACCAGTAACTACAACACGTTTCATCATCGTATCCTAAAAATCATCCGTAGATGTAAACAAACCAACGCGTAGATCTTTTGCAACATAAATCTCACGACCATCAACTGAAACAGTTCCATCTGCAATTGCTAATACTAATTTACGAGCAATAACACGCTTAAGATCAAGCTTATAAGTCACTTTTTTTGCTGTTGGAAGAACCTGACCTGAGAATTTCACTTCGCCCGACCCTAAAGCTCGACCGCGACCAGGATTGCCATCCCATGCTAAGAAAAAGCCAACTAACTGCCACATAGCATCCAGTCCTAAACAACCAGGCATCACAGGATCGCCAGGGAAATGACAGTCAAAGAACCACAAGTCTGATGTAATATCCAACTCAGCAATAATTTCACCCTTGCCATATTTACCGCCCTCATTAGAAATATGAGTAATGCGATCCATCATCAACATATTTGGAGTCGGTAATTGAGCATTGCCAGGACCGAACATTTCGCCTTGTCCACATTGCAGGAGTTCTTCGTAACTAAAAGATGATTGTTTACTCATGAATTCTTCTAAATTATGGCCACCAATTGGGCAGCGCTATGATATCACGACAAGACTAAAACCAGAAAAATCGTGACAGCATTAGTTAAAACATAAACTGGAGATACTAAAAAGCCACGGTCAAGAACCGTGGCTTAATTTTATAGTTGCTGTGAGCTTAGTTACTGGCAGTCACTGTCGCACTGGCTTCTGGCAAGGCAACATCAACCCCCTCAAGCAATGCACCCATGCTATTCAAGATACGGTACATAGCAAATAGTTGATCATACTGCGCATTTACATAAGAAGTACGTGACACAAAAACTTCATTTTCTGAATCAAGTAAATCAAGTAAAGTTCGTTGACCCAAACTAAATTGTTGTTGGTAAGCATCGCGAGAACGCTCACTTGAGTCAACATGTTGCTTAAAATAACCGATTTGATTATTTACAGTTTGGAGTGCATTCCAAGATAGGCGCACGCTTTGCTCTACTTGGCGACGTGTATTATTACGAATCTCAGCAGCTTGATTAATTAAATGAGCTGTTTCTTGACGTCTCGCTTTATCTTTACCACCGTTCAACAAGTTATAACGTAAGCGAAACATTGCTGTCGTATCGTTATTATGTCCAGAAATACCATCAACATTATTATTTGCTGTAGTACCTAACTCAAAGTCAACTCGAGGTAAGAAAGGCGAGTGCGCAGTATCATGTTGAGCATTCGCTGATTCAACATCTGCTTGAGCAGATTTCAACGTAGGATGATTGTTAATTGCTTGATCAATGGCATCATCAACTGTCGAAGGTAATAAACTTTGTGGAGATTGCGGATCTGATAAAGCATTTGCTGTGATACCCACTACCCGTAAGTAATTTGTTTCTGCATCACGTAAGTTACTTTGCTCTGCAACAAGGTTTGCTTGAGCTAATGCAACACGACCTTGACTTTGATCTAGGTCAGCTTTACGACCAACACCACGATCACTACGTAATTTAATTTGATCATGAGTGCGCTCATGCGCTTCTAAATTGGTGCTAGCTAAATCAACTAGCTTTTGGCGTCGAACAACATCCAAATAGGTATCAACCGCTTCAAGTGCCGTATTTTCTGCAGCGCTAGTGACACTATATGCACGTGAATCTGTTCGAGCTGTATGTCTACGAACTTCATTTTTAGTAGCCATACCGTCGAAAAGCATTTGTCGTAGATTTAAGCTTGCTTCATCACGATTATAACTTGATTTTTTATGTGTTCCGGCAGTTCGAGTCGTTGGATTATCTGACTCTTCCCAGCCTGTTCCAATCGCTAAATCAACGGTTGGAAAATAGCCGGCGCGCGCTTGATTAATTTCTTCTGAAACAGCGTTACGTTCATTGGCTGCCGCTAAAACATCAGGATTGGTTTTAATGGTTCATTAACAGCATCTTGCAATGTATCAGCATGGCCAGTGGCTATCACCCCGAATGCAAGTGGAATCAATATAACTAATGGTTTCAATTTCATCTTTTTCTATCCTTAACTTTTGACCCTATGCGTATAAATATTTTCTAATACTTAGTTAGCAACGCAATCTTGAATGAACATAACAATTATCATATAAGCTCATGTATTTAAACATATCAACATAAAAAAACAAGTACTTTATCGTAGATCACGAAAAAATATTGCTAAGGAGAGTCTATCTGGAATCCCCATTTTTTGGAAGGTGGTTGTTAAATGTGCTTTTACCGTACGCTCGGTGATGTTCATCGTTTTGGCTATCATTTTATTAGTCGCGCCATAACTGACCTGCTCTGACACCTCTAATTCTTTCGGTGATAAAGACTCTAACCCTGCACGCTGCTCATCACTAATAACGGGGACTTCAGCAATTTCATCAATTAAACCTGAAATCACGTGACGCTCTACCCACACTTCACCATAAAAAATTATTTTCAAAGCTTCGTGTAATTTAGTTAATGGCAGTGTCTGATCAAAGTAGCCTCGTGCACCGTGTTTTAAAGCAACTATTTGAATTTCAATCGGTCGACTAGGCCCGGTGATTAAGACCTTACTATCCGGACTTTTAGCTTTGATGTCTGACAAAACTAAAGATTGTGTTTCTACAACTAGGCTCTGGTGGCAAATTATCAGTGCTGGCTTTGCTTCACCCACCGCCTCTAATAGTGAACTTAACTCATCAAACTCCGCACATAAATAATAAGAAGATAATGCTTCAACAATCTTTTTCCGTGCCTGCTTATCTGCAATAGCAACAAATAACGTTGTCTTTTCCAACGTTACATCAGTCATATAGATGACTCCATTTATTATCTCTCTCGCAATGCTTCATTTTTTGCTTTTAAAATAGGCTTCAGCAAATAATCTAACACGGATTTCTTACCAGTTAAAATATCTACTGTTGCTGTCATCCCTGGAATAATATTAAGTGACCCTTTACTACTGTCAATAAAGTTCTTATCAGTGCGTAAATAAATCAGATAAAAGCTCTCATCTTTATCATCGGTAATCGTATCAGCACTAATTCGCTCTAGTTTTGCTGGAAGTCCACCATAGATAGAAAAATCATATGCTGTCAGCTTTATCATTGCCTCTTGTCCTGGTCGTAAAAATGCAATATCTGCCGGTCGAATCCGCGCCTCTATTAACAAGTTATCTTCCACGGGTACAATTTCAATCAAATCCATACCCGGTTGAATAATCCCGCCAACGGTATTAATTTTAAGTAGCTTAATGGTTCCTTTCACTGGTGAACGAACTTGGGTTCGTGTCACTCGATCTTCTAATGAAAAAATTGTTTCCTTTGTTCTCGCTAATTCCGCTCGATTCTCACTAAGTTGAAGCGCGGCTTCAGTTTTAAAACGAACTTTTTGTTCATTTATTTTGTGTCTAACCTCACTTAATGTAGAACGAATACGTGGAATGGCTAAGCGATTTGCTTCCATATCACCATCTAACTCATTGACCGTACGCTTTAATCGCAACAGCTCAACTTCTGACATAACACCTGCAGTCACTAGTGGCTCAGACATTTGTAATTCTTTATTACTTAATTCAGAACTACGTTCTAATTGCTTTTGACGAGCTTGTCGTTCCACTAGCTCTTGTCGACGTTGTTGTTCTTGCTGTTTGAGTACACTTATTGCGGACTTTAACTCTAACTGACGTGATTGATACAAAGCCCGTTCATTATTAGCTAAGTCAGGACTGTCACGTGACACATCGTCAGGAATGATTAAAGCTGAGCCTTCGCTTTCTGCTTGTAATCTTGCTGTTCTGGCTAATAATTCTAAATACTTTAACTGGGTTTCTCTGAAAGATGAGGCAAAACGAGTATCATCAATTTTTAATAATACTTGGCCTTTTTCTACAATCTGACCTTCAGTAATAAGCACTTCAGATAAAATCCCGCCTTCTAAGTTTTGAATAACTTGGATTTTACTCGAAGGCACTACTTTGCCATCACCACGAGTCACTTCATCTAGTGTCGTTTCATAAGCCCACCAACCGGCAGCAATAAAAAATGCCAAGGTCAGCAACAATAAAGAATGTCCGCCTCGGTGAATAGACTCCAACGTTGCAGCGCTCACTTCAGACATAAATTCCGCGTCATCGGGATGAGTACGTTTTAACCAAGCCATGAGACTATCCTTTCGACACTTTAATATGGCCCTTTTTAAGGGCTGATAAAACTTGCTCACGTGGACCATCAGCAACCAAACGGCCTTGATCCAAGACTATAATTCGGTCAACCAAGCTAAGTAATGAAGCTTTATGAGTCACGATCAATAAGGTTTTACCGTCCAACATTCCGGCCAACTTTGTTTTAAAGCTTTCCTCAGTACTATTATCCATAGCATTGGTAGGTTCATCTAACACTAAAACAGGCGGGTCTAATAATAAGGCACGTGCTACAGCAACACTTTGTCGCTGGCCACCGGACAAACCCTCGCCACGCTCACCCACAGGCATATCAAACCCAGATGGATGGCGGTTAACAAACTCAGATACACCGGTTATTTCGGCAGCTTTTAACACGGCATTATCATCAGCAAATGGTGCGCCAAGAGCAATATTGTCGCGAATACTCCCAAAGAACAATACGACATCTTGTGGCGCATAACCTACATTTCGACGTAAATCGACGGGATCTACTTGCCTAATATCTGTGCCATCTAACAATATCGCACCTTCACTAGGCTCATACAGGCCAAGAATAAGCTTTTCGATCGAGCTTTTACCTGAGCCAATTCGACCTATAAATGCGATCTTTTCACCAGGTTTAACAGTAAAAGAAACGTCAGATAAGGCGTCTAGCGGTTGATCCGGGTATCGGAATGATACTTTTTTAAATTCAATGCCACCTTTGAAATCAGGGCGATGTAGAAATTCGCGACCTGACGGCCGTTCAACCGGCAAGTTCATCATGCTATTAAGAGATTGTAATGCGGCTTTAGATTGATGGTAACGCGTTAAAATCCCTGCCACTTGTCCCAGTGGGGCTAATGCTCTACCCGTCAAGATGGTGCTGGCTATTAAGGCGCCCATAGTAATATCACCTTCGGCAATCATGTACACACCAAATACCACGACACTAACCGAGGCCATTTGTTGTAAAAATGCAGTGAAATTAACCGCTGAGGAAGATAATAATCTAGCACGTTGACCGTATTTAGCCATCGAACCTATCGTTTGCTCCCACTTGCGCTGAATCGGCGTTTCAGCACCAATACTTTTAATCGTTTCAAGTCCCGTTAAGGTTTCAATTAACGTCGCACTCTTTTGTCCAGAATGACGGAATAGGTTTTTAACTGTTTTGCTTAACGGAATTTGAATAATCAAGCTGAATATAATCGCTAACGGGATCACCGCTAAAGGTACATACGCTAATTCACCAGAGATAGTCCAGATAACAAAAATGAACAAAAAGGCAAACGGTAAATCAATTAAGGTTGCTATGGTGGCGGATGTGAAAAACTCACGGAATGATTCAAACTCTTGCATGCTATTAGCAAAAGAGCCCACTGAGTTCGAACGTGCTGCCATTTTAATATTAAGTACTTTTTCAAAAATGGTGGCCGATAAGATCACATCTGCTTTCTTGCCAGCCACGTCGATAAAATAGCCTCGAAGTGTTCGGAGCAACAAATCAAAAACAAAGACCGTCGCCACTCCAATGGCTAACACCCATAAGGTTTCAATGGCATGATTGGGTACCACCCGATCATAGACATTCATAATAAATAGCGGAGAAGCCAGGGCAAATGAATTGACTAAAATCGAAGCTAAAAACACTTCACCGTAAATAGGCCAGAATTTAAGAATCGTTCCCCAAAACCAATGTTGCGTTTTTGGAATGGCACTATGCTCAGTTCGTTGATCAAAATGGTGTACTGATTTAATGAAAATAGCATAACCACTATATTGATCCGCTAACTCTTGTAGAGAAACCTCACTTTCGCCCTCTCCAGACTCAGGGAAAATAACGCGTGCAGTTTTACTCTTAAACTCCAAAACAATACAGGTCGTACTATTTTCAAGTAATAGTACTGCCGGCAGTACTAAGTTTGAAATTTTCCGTAATGGCCGTTTAACTACTTTAGAAGTTAGGCCGGCCCTTTCAGCTGCACGAGAAAATAACGTTGGAGTGAGCTTATTATCAACTAATGGTAAGCCTGCGATCAATGCTTCAGGGCTGTGGGGTTTATTGAGAATCTTAGCTAAGATAGTCAAACAGCCTAATAAAGGGTCATCCAGTGTTTCATGCCCGCCTTCTGCATTCCATTGGGTTTGATTATTTAGCTCGGTTACTTGCTCGGTGTCCATCTGATGCTAGCCTAACCCATAGATAATAAAGACGACGAGTTTCACAGTTTTTTTGTTTACTGTAAACCCACCCATCATAATTTGAGTATGATGTAACAAATTTAACAGATAGGAAAACGATACAATGGCCTATATTCAACGAGATCAGCAAGGAAACATTATTGCTGTTTTTGATTCTATTCAAGACGATGCTCAAGAGTCGATATCAATTGAGGCACCTGAATTACTAGACTTTTTAACACTCTCTGAAAATAGTGAAGATGCACGTTCTATTCTTTCTTCTTCAGATGTCGCATTAATACGAGTATTGGAGGATTTAGTGAATACATTGATCGATAAAAAAGTCATTTTATTTACCGATTTGCCGTTAGCGGCTCGTGAAAAGCTAGCTAGTCGTGAGAAGATCCGTGGTCACCTGAATAGTCTTGAAGATCTAATGGGCGATGACCACGGCATACTCTAGTTTTAGTTTACTTTCTTCGTTCTTGCTGAGATTGAGCTTTGTACTTTTTCTCTTCCGGCTTTTTCTTACGGCCTTTAAATGGATTATCGCCCTGTTTAAATTCAATCCTGATTGGCGTGCCATGCAGTTTTAATACATCACGGAATGTATTTTCCAAATAACGACGATAACTATTTGGAGTCGAATCTGTTTGATTACCATGAATGATAATTCGTGGTGGATTTTTGCCACCTAAATGTGCATAACGAAACTTTATTCTGCGACCATGAACTAATGGTGGTTGATGCTCAGCAACCGCATCTTCTAACACTCGTGTTAGGCGAGGTGTTGGAATTTTGCTCATAGCCGAAGCATAAGCTTGCTTGACTGATTTAAATAACAAACCTACACCACTGCCATGAAGTGCAGAGATAAAGTGGGTATTAGCAAAGTTGAGAAAAGGCAGTCTGCGTTCAATATTTGAAGTAACCCATTCACGCTCTGATTGTTCTAGCCCGTCCCATTTATTAACAGCTATAACTACAGCTCGACCACTGTCAATAATCAGTCCTGCTAAATGAAGATCTTGTTCAACAATACCTTGATGTGCATCAATCACCAGTAACACCACATTGGCATCTTCTAGTGCTTGTAGGGTTTTAACTATGCTGAACTTCTCTAGCATTTCAGAGACTTTAGAGCGTCTACGAATGCCAGCAGTATCGATCAAGATATATTTTGTATCGTCTTTTTCAAAGGGAATATGAATACTATCGCGCGTAGTTCCCGGCTCATCAAAGGCCACAACCCGCTCTTCACCCATAATACGGTTGATCAGGGTCGACTTACCAACATTCGGTCTGCCTAATACGGCTAAACGAATCGTATCATCGTCAGGCTCGTCTTCATCTTCACTTTCAAAAGGAATAACAGCTGGCAATTCAACTTTCAGTTTATCCATTAATTCAGCAATACCACGACCTTGTGTCGCAGATATAACCTGTGGTTCGCCCATACCTAATGCATAGAACTCTGCGGCAACCATTTCACGTTGCTCACCTTCTGTTTTATTGATCAGCAATAAAATAGGCTTGCCAACATTGCGTAATTGTTGCGAGACAGTTTCATCAGCAGCTGTTAAGCCTGAACGGCCGTCGACTAAGAAAAAAATTAAATCCGCTTCATCAATCGCCAACTGAGCTTGCTGACGCATCAAGTCAGACATGCTGTCAGAGTGTTCCGTTAAACCACCGGTATCTATTAAGATAAACTCGCAGTCATCCGCTTTTGCAGTGCCATAGATTCTATCTCGTGTTAAGCCTGAGTGATCTGCCACAAGCGCATCGCGACTTCGAGTAAGTCGATTAAACAATGTTGATTTACCAACATTTGGACGCCCAACAAGGGCTATAACTGGTTTCATTTTTTATTGAATTCTCAATGCCGCTAACGTGCCGTCAACAGCGGTGATATAAACTAAATTATCTTTAACTACAGGCTTACTACGAATGGCTGCATCAGCTACTTGTAACCGAGCAACAAAACGTCCGTCTGCTCTCGATATCCAATGCATATAACCTTCAAAATCACCCACTAATATATTATCACCAACTATAGCTGGTGCAGAAATTGTGCGGCGTAATAACCGCGTTTGACGCCATAAAGCGTCGCCTGAACCATCTTGATAGGCCCAAACATAATCACTATCATCACTGACAAAAACAGCCTCACCGACGGCGGCATCTAAGCCGGTACGTGAAGAAGCCTCACGTGACCATAAAATACGGCCCGTATCCAGTGACACTGCAGCAACATTGCCGTGATAACTTACGACATACACTTTGCCCTGTTTAATGACCGGTGTAGCATCAATATCAACTAATCGATCTAGTTCAGAACGACCACGTGGGACCGCAATGCTTTTTTCCCATAATACTTTGCCATCAATAATAGAAAGTGCAACTAGCTTGCCATTAGCATAACCTGCGACGACTTTGTCATCAGCAACAACAGGAGCTCCAGTGCCACGTAAACTTAATAAAGGCACTGAACGTTGATAGTTCCATAAAATGCTGCCATCTTCTGCTGATAATCCAGTAAGTCTGCCATCTGCAGTTCGTGCAACCACAACATTATGGCTCGCTTTCGGTGGAGCTAAAACTTCACTGGTCAAACGCTTCCGCCACAGTAGTTGGCCAGTAGTTTCATCTAAAGCTAATATTTCGCCTTCTTTAGAGCCTATTAAAATCAAGTTGTCGCCGCCGCCAGCGCCAGTTGTTACCGGTACATCAAGTTCAACCTGCCATAATTGGCGACCTGTTATCGCTTCATAACTGGCAACCTCGCCTTCATGATCAACGGCTATAACCATATCTGCCTGTAACCAAACACCTAGATCACTATAGTCTGCCGCTCCTTCACCATTATTGATTGACCAGACAAGTTCAGGTGTAAATTCTTGACTAAACTCAATCAATTCAGCAGGCGGGGCAACATAAGTTTCATCTGTTAACCAACCTTTAACGGTCCCACAGGCCATTAATGACAGCGAAAGTATTAATACCAGCAGTCGTTTAATACATTTAGCTATCATTAGCTACAGCCATATCATCAATTTTAATATTTAGGATAACTTGACGCGGTTCGCCATCTACCAAAGTTAAAACTGCAGATTGATAGGCTGCTCTAGCATCAGTATACTGACCTTGTACAGCATAGATATCACCCTGTAATTCAGAAAACAGTGATGAGAAACTATCTGATGTTGACTCTGTTACAAGTACTTGCGCTGCATCGTAGTTTTGTTCTGCTAACAATAGTTTTGCTAATCGTAATCGTGCTATTTCCACATGGCCAGATAGATCAGCATTATCCTTAACCCATTCGAGGTGATTTTTAGCCGATGCATAATCAGCCTTATTCACTGCTTGAGTCGCCATTTCAAAAGAAGAAAAGACAGCATAAGGCGTAGCTGAGTAGTCACTCAGCAATAACTGGTTCTGTTGATCTGCACCTGTAGCATTGCCTTCTTTAACTAGACTTGTTAACTGATGATACGCAGTAGCGGCATTTTCAGCCTGCGTTTGTTGATAATTCAACCAAAAACGACCCGCAAAAATCAGTGCTGTACCCAACACAATCCCGGTAATAACAGAGCGGCCATTCTCACGCCACCATCTTTTTATATCTTCGCCTTTCTCTTCATCCGAAGCATATATGTCCATCAAGCACTCCTAAAATCACCTGCTATTAGCTCAAATTTGGCTATAGCTATAAAGTCTAGTATCAAACTTGTAAATTATACGTTGTTATTAGCTTAAAGTGGACAAACCTTTTCCGCACCGTAACAGTGCAAGGCGCACCATACCGCACCAATAAAGTGCGCAACTTTAGTTTCCTTTCGGAATGAAAGCTTCACATCCTTGATTATCCAGTAAAATCTATTTTGGTGCGCTTATTGCACCAAAATAGAGCTTAACTTAATTTGAAGGAAACAATTGTGCAAACCTCAACTGATGTACTGTTTATTTTACTCGGCGCCATTATGGTACTGGCCATGCACGCAGGTTTTGCTTTCTTGGAGGTTGGAACCGTAAGAAAGAAAAATCAAGTCAATGCATTAGTAAAAATAATTATGGACTTTGCTGTATCGACTATCGCCTACTTTTTCATTGGTTATAGCATTGCTTACGGTATCGATTTCTTACAAGTCGCACCTACGTTGGTCGAACGTAATGGTTATGATCTCGTTAAGTTCTTTTTCTTATTAACTTTTGCAGCTGCAATTCCAGCAATTGTGTCCGGCGGTATAGCTGAACGGGCTAAGTTCAACCCGCAGTTAATAGCAACTTTTGTATTAGCTGGTTTCATTTATCCTTTCTTTGAAGGCATAAGCTGGAATGGAGCCTATGGCATCCAACTTTGGCTAGAAAATAGTTTCGGAGCGCCTTTCCATGACTTTGCTGGCTCGGTAGTGGTTCATGGTGTCGGTGGTTGGATAGCATTAGCTGCTGTACTTCTGCTTGGCCCTCGCTCTGGGCGATATGGTAAAAAAGGTGAAGTATATGCTCACCCACCGTCAAATATTCCATTTCTTGCACTCGGTGCCTGGATCTTAACTGTAGGTTGGTTTGGCTTTAATGTCATGTCTGCACAGGAAATAGACGGTATTAGTGGCTTAGTAGCAGTTAACTCTTTAATGGCAATGGTCGGCGGTACAATAGCAGCTTGTTTAGTAGGCCGTAACGACCCAGGTTTTGTCCATAATGGCCCACTGGCGGGTTTGGTCGCTATCTGTGCTGGTTCAGATATTATGCATCCGTTAGGTGCTCTTGCTACCGGAGCTATTGCTGGCGCCTTATTTGTCTACTGTTTCACATTAACGCAAAACAAATGGAAGATTGATGATGTATTAGGTGTCTGGCCATTGCATGGTTTATGCGGTGTTTGGGGAGGGATTGCAGCTGGAATATTTGGTCAATTGTATTTAGGCGGCCTTGGTGGTGTAAGCATCAGCTCACAGCTGATTGGCACCGCACTCGGTGTCACAATTGCTTTCACAGGTGGCTTGATAGTCTACGGAGTATTGAAGTTCGCTTTCGGTCTACGATTATCACAAGAGGACGAACATAGAGGCGCAGACTTGAGCATCCATAAAATTAGTTCAACGCCAGCTAACGATTAATACAACAAGCATTATTCGCTAGTGATCCTAGCGAATAATGCCACCTTGTTGTTTATTTAAGAAGTCAGTGAAAAGGCTCACTTCTAACTCTTGTTCTGACATTTCCAATAGCTTATTTTCAGCCTCTTCAAACCTTAAACCTGAGCGATAGACTAGCTTATAAGCTTGGCGTATATTTTTAATTTGTTGATCAGTAAAGTTTCGGCGTTTTAGGCCTTCAATATTTACACCAACAGGTTTTGCCATATGACCTGAAACTAAGACATAAGGTGGGATATTTCGAGAAATTACACTACCCATAGCACTAAATGCATAAGAGCCTATGTAATTAAACTGACTAACAAGTGTAAAGCCACCAAGAATAACAAAGTCATCAACAATTACGTGACCTGCTAACGATGCATTATTAGCTAAAATATTATCATTACCGATAATACAATCATGAGCAATATGAACATAAGCCATGATCCAATTATCGTTGCCTATTTTAGTCAGACCACCACCTTGTACTGTGCCACGGTTAATAGTGACGCTTTCACGTATCAGGTTGTTATCACCAATTTCAAGTAATGTAGGCTCACCAGCATACTTTTTATCCTGTGGATCAGCACCTATAGATGAAAATTGATAAATCTTATTATTTTTGCCGATATTTGTTGGGCCATCAATCACTACGTGAGATAGAACTTCACTCCCAGAACCAATCTCAACATTAGCACCAATAACTGTAAATGCTCCTATAGAAACATCATCAGCAATAATCGCTGTAGGGTCAATGATTGCAGTTGAATGGATCACTTTGGCATTTCTTGATCAACACACATGATATCAGCACTAACTGCGACTTCGCCATCAACAGTTGCCACACAACTAAATTTCCATAAGTTGCGTTTATTTTTTATCAAAGTAACTTCAAGTTGAAGTTGGTCACCTGGTTCGACAGGTTTTTTAAATCTCGCATTATCAATGCCAGCTAAATAATACAGTGAGTTGTCAGAGCGGAGATCAGCAACCGTTTTAAAGGCCAATAAACCAGTTGCTTGAGCCATCGACTCAAGAATTAATACCCCAGGCATAATCACACGTTGGGGAAAATGACCGGTGAAATGAGGCTCATTAAACGTTACGTTTTTAATACCTATAAGTTTTTCGCCAGGCGTATACTCAATCACACGGTCTATTAATAAAAAAGGATATCGATGAGGTAGCAGACGTTGGATTTCGTGAATATCGATCGTGTTCAATACTTTATCCTTGAATATAAGCTGTTAATAGAAATGTTGGGACAATGTTACTTGTCCATGCACGATCGGTAAAGTACCTTAATCTTTGGCTAAAGATTCCAGTTGTTTTATACGGTCGGTCAGTGATTCTAATTTACGGTAGCGAATCACATTTTTATGCCATTGTGCTGTTGGTTCAACCGGGATACCTGATGAAAACACACCAGATTTTTTAATAGATTTAGTCACCATAGACATGCCGGTGAATTGTACACCATCAGCGATATTCAGATGCCCCGCAATAGCTGTTCCACCACCAATTGCACAGTATTTACCGATATGTGTGCTTCCAGCGATGCCGACACAACCAGCAATAACAGTATGCTCACCAATTGTTACATTATGAGCAATTTGAATTTGGTTATCTAATTTAACGCCGTTTGAGATGACAGTATCATCTAACGCACCACGGTCTATTGTAGTATTAGCACCAATTTCGACATCATCTCCAATGACTACACTACCGAGCTGCGGTACTTTTATCCACTTTCCCTGATCGTTAGCAATGCCAAAGCCATCAGCGCCAATTACCACTCCAGGATGGATAATTGCATTTTTTCCAATTACGACATTTTTACAAACTGTAATATTTGCACTAAGACGAGAACCAGTACCAATTTTTGCACCATCTTCAATTACACAGCCTGGGCCAATAATTACTCTTTCGGCGATCTGAGTATCTTTGCCAATATAAACATGAGCACCAATGCTAGCACTAGCATGACAATCACAGTCAGGACTGAGCCATGCAGTTGGATGAGTACTATTATCAGATATGTCTGGTGGAAATAGTAGGTTGGCTACTTTAGCGTAAGCTACATAAGGATCTTGGACGATGATTGCATTAGTAGAGACAAGGTCTAAAACCGTTTCGTCTATTAATACTGCCCCAGCACTACTTTCTGTTAAGTATTTTTTGTACTTACTATTAGCCAAAAAGCTAATATCAGTACCCCCCGCCTTCAACAGTGTTGCTACACCATTTACTTCATGTTGTGGGTCACCCTGGACCTTGCCACCGATGTGCTCTGCTATCTCAGCTAAACTAAATACCACTATTGCCAATTCCTACTTTGCTTTCGCCTTTAATAGCTCTAAAACTTTAGCGGTCATATCTGCACGTTCGCTGGCAAAAATAACACCTTGGTAAACAACTAAATCATAAGATTCTTTTTTAGCTAAATTTACGATAGTTTCAGCAATTTCTTTTTCTAGTTTACGAAGCTCTTCGTTCCGACGGATAGATAAATCTTCACTATATTCATCTTGTAAACGTTTTAATTCACGTTGATCGCTAATAATACTACGTTCTTTAGTTTTTCGTTCATCAGCACTTAGGATTGCACCATCTTTGGCTAGTTTTTCTTGTGCAGAACGCAATGCCTTATGTTTTTTTTCTAATGACTTACTACGAGAAGAAAACTCTTTTTCTAAACGAGCTAATGCTTGAGATTTTTGTGGTGACTTTTCTAATACCGTGCCCGCATTAACAACACCAATTTTTAACTCTGCAGCTGTCAAAGCAGTACTTGCCAACATCATGGCAGCAATAATTAAACCTATAAACTTCATTTTTTTCACTCTCATCTCCAAGATGTTTTAATTAAAATGTTGACCCTAGTGAGAACTGAAAGTTCTCAGTTTCATCATCATCTTGCTCATTAAACGGTTGTGCCATACTAATTGAAATTGCACCAAACGGTGAAATCCATATAGCCGATATACCGGCAGAATAACGTAATAGGCCAGCATCAAAATCTTCGTCTATATCATAGACATTACCAACATCAGCAAAGGCACTTAACCTAAACGATTTTAATGTTTTCTTCATAAAAGGTACAGGGAAGATAACTTCAGCACCACCAGCCACCAAGAAGTTACCACCAAGAGCTTGATCATCCTCTTTTGCACCTAACGTATTGGCTTTAAAACCGCGAACACTGCGAATACCACCGGCATAGTAGTTTTCAAAGAACGGGAACTCATCAGTATCACCATAAGCATCACCGTAGCCTAGCTCGCCTTTCATAGCAAAAGTTAAGCTTTCGGAAATCGGACGGTACCAGTTATTTTTATAACGAAGCTTATAAAACTGTAATGAACCAATTGGCACTGCTACTTCAGCAGTCAGGCTTTGTGACATACCACGTGTAGGTAGAATGGCATTATTTCTCGTATCTTTAGACCAACCTAAAGTTAGAGAAACAGTATTAAAATCATCACCTTCTCTATCGATAAAGTCCTGATAACGCTGAATAGTATTATCATCAGGCAAGTTTAGTTCGGTATTTTCATAGCCGATAGCTAGACGTAAGCGGTTGTTTTCTGAAATTGGAATTCCGAAACTCATATCACCACCAAATGCATCGGTACTGTAATTGGCTATATTTGCCTCATCAGCATCACGTTTACGATAAAAGGCATTAAAACCTTGGCTAATACCGTCAACGGTTGCAAATGGATTAGTGTAACCCAAACTATAGACAGTGTTTACACTACTATTATTGAAACCAAAGTTCATATGTTTACCACTACCCAAGAAGTTTTTCTGGACAATATTGGCATTAAAGATAAGGCCATCTGACTGTGAAAAACCCAGACCAGCGGATAAATTACCAGAAGCTTGTTCTGATACATTAAATTCGAGATCAACTTGATCAGAAGTTCCAGTAACAGGCACAGTTTCTACGTTAGTATCATCAAAATAACCTAATCGCTGAATACGGGCTCGTGATTGCTCAACTTTCTTAGTGGAAATCCAGGCGGATTCTTGTTGGCGTAACTCGCGACGTAATACTTCATCACGGGTTTTACTATTACCTGAAATATTGATCCGACGTACATAAGCTCGACGGCCGGGATCAACAAAAAAGGTTAAGTTAACTTCACGATTATCACGATCGATATCAGGTACTGCATTCACATTAGCAAAAGCATAACCGTCATTACCGAGACGATTGGTTAAGTATTCCGTACTTTGGGTAATTCTTTTTCGTGAAAAAGTAGCGTCTTTTTTAATGGTAACCAGATTGAATAACTCTTCTTCTGGCACTATCAAGTCACCCGCTAAACGCACCTCTTTAATTTTATAACGCTCACCTTCTGAGATATTGATGGTAATAAACATTTGCTTCTTATCATCAGTAATCGAAACCTGTGTTGATTCAACTGAGAAATCTACAAAGCCGCGATCAAGATAAAATGATCGTAATGTTTCTAAATCGGCTGATAAGCGCTGACGAGAATATTGGTTATCACTAGTGAACATCGATAAGAAACTGCCAGTTGTTGATTCAAAATCAACTAACAACTCATCTTCTTCATAAGCAGTATTACCAACTATATTAATACTACCGATTGTAGCGACTATACCTTCAGCCATTGTGATTCTAACTGCAACACGATTACGAGATAAAGGTGTTACATCAGATTCAATAGTGACACCGTACTTACCTCGACTGAAGTATTGGCGTTCTAACTCTAACTCGACTCGCTCAAGTATCGCTTGTTCAAATACTTGGCCTTCAGCAAAACCAATCTGGCTTAATGATTTAAGTAATTCAGCACTGTCTAAATCTTTATTGCCAACAAATTCAATACTTGAGACTGCTGGCCGCTCACTTACTTTGATTACCAGCACACCTTCTTGTTGCTCTACTTCTACATCATTAAAGTATTTCGATTTAAATAATGAACGAATGATGCTTTTTGCATCTTTATCAGTCATTTCATCACCGATTTTAACTGACAAGAAGTTAAACACAGTACCAGCTGAAATCCGCTGTAGACCTTCAACCCTGATATCTTTGATAATAAAGCTTTCTGCTAATGTCACAGTTGAGATTAGTAGTAATACGATGATGCTGAGTAATTTATTCATTATTGTTTATATATTAAATTAGTCGACGAAGCCGTAAGTGTACCTGCAATAGCACTATTAGCCAAACAGTCTTGTTAAGTCGTTGAAAAATGCCAGCCCCATCAACATTAGCAATAGCATAATCCCAATTTTTTGACCTTGAATTTGCATTTTTTCAGATACTGCTGAGCCCTTGAGCCATTCAATAAAATATAAGGCTAAATGACCACCATCTAATATAGGAATGGGTAATAGGTTTAATACTCCTAGACTGATACTTATCATTGCTAAAAAGCTAATAAAGGCTATCAAACCACTGTCTGCTGATGAGCCTGCAATCTGGGCAATAGTTATAGGACCACCTAAGTTTTCAGTAGAAACCGTGCCCGCTAACATACCAAATAAACTTTTAACGGTTAGCCCCGTAAACTGCCATGTTTGTTTTATAGCTTCAACTGCAGCTTTAAACGGACCGTAACGTTGCTCAGATTTCATCTCCTCTGGTATTTCTGTATAACTTACGTCTACAGAAGCACCGATAATACCGATATTTTCGGTAGACTTTTCTGGTATTAATTCAATCGAAATAACGTCATCTTGCCGCTGAACAGTCACTGATATAGCTATTTCTGGACTACGTCTAATCAATTCGACCCAGCCAGTCCAACTATCGATAGCGACATCATCTGCTGTTAATAATAAATCGCCTTTTTGTAAACCTGCAATTTCAGCGGCTGCTCCAGGTTTTAACTCTCCCAATATCGGCATAAACTCAGGTCGCAACGGCTCTATACCGAGTTGCTGTAATAATAAAGAGGGTGATTGAATATCGCTGGCAGGAATATCAACTCTACGTTCAAGCTCAATATTGGCCGATAGCAACTGTAAATTTACACTCCCTCCTTGTTCAGCTTTCAGCCACAATTGTTTATAGACGCTTTTCCATGTTGGTGTTGCATTACCATCAATAGATACTATCTCATCACCAACTAAAATTTCAGCGTGTTCTGCAGCCGAATTCGGGCTGATATCAGCTATTATTGGTCGCAGGCCGGGCATGCCCATTACAAAAATAAGCCAGTATGCAAATACCGCAAAAAGAAGATTGGCAATAGGCCCAGCAGCTACAATGGCAACGCGAGACCGCAGTGGCTTGCGATTAAAGGTTTGGTGAAGTTCATCTGCTCGAACCTCTCCTTCTCGCTCATCGAGCATTTTTACATAGCCGCCCAACGGTATGGCTGCAATAACATATTCAGTGCCATCTTTAGCTTGTTTTGACCATAATGCTTTGCCAAAGCCAACTGAGAATTTTAGAACTTTTACTCCACAACGTCTCGCCACCCAAAAGTGACCAAACTCATGCACAACCACTAAAAGTGATAGAGCAATTATGAAGAAAAACAATGAGTGCATAATTATCTAATGAACTCTTCAGCAAGTTTCCGTGATTGCTTATCATCAGCTAATACCTGCTCTAGCGTATCGCCAGAACTTGGTGTCATAACTGATAAGACATGTGCAATGGTACGTGCAATGTCGGTAAACTTTATTTTTGACTGTAAAAACGCTTCAACTGCCACTTCATTTGCAGCGTTCAAAATAGCCGTTGATGTGCCGCCAGCTTCTAAAGCTTGATAGGCTAGAGCTAAACAAGGAAAGTGCTGGTGATCAGCTTCTGCAAAGTCTAATCTTGCCACAGCTACCAAGTCTAATGGCGCAACACCGGAATCAATTCGGTCAGGCCAAGATAATGCATTGGCTATCGGCGTACGCATATCTGGGTTACCCATCTGCGCTAAGACTGAACCATCATCATAATCAACCATTGAATGAATGATGCTCTGACGATGAAGTATTACCTCAATTTGTTCTGTCTTCAGACCAAACAACCATCGTGCTTCGATAACTTCTAAGCCTTTATTCATCATAGTGGCTGAGTCGACGGAAATTTTTTGGCCCATCGACCAGTTTGGATGAGCAACAGCTTGCTCAGGAGTTACATGTTCGAGAGCAGCTAAATCATAATCTCGAAACGGGCCACCGGATGCGGTAAGAATGATGCGCCGCACACCTTTACCGTCATAATTATATTTTTGTTGTTCGCCAACCGGCAAACATTGCCAAATAGCATTATGTTCACTATCTACAGGTAGTAAAGTTGCATTATTAGCTTCGACTTCGCGCATAAATAAGCCGCCACTCATTACCAGAGCTTCTTTATTAGCTAATAAAATATGCTTGCCTGCTCGTGCAGCTGCAAGGGTAGGCAATAGACCGGCAGCGCCCACTATAGCTGCTACAACATAATCTGTTTCATCACTATCTGCAACCCGTTCCAGGGCTGATAATCCAGAGAGAACTTGAGTAGTGAGTCCTTTTGATTTTAATTCTACTGCTAATTTATCAGCAGATTGTTCATCTAACATGACCGCAATGTCAGGCTCGAACTGACAACACTGCTCAACCATTATTGCCACTGAACGATTGGCCGTTAATGCATAAACACGGTATTTATCAGGATGACGCGCTAAAACATCTAGGGTGCTGACACCAATTGAGCCTGTTGAACCTAATAAAGTTACTGACTGCATTAGATTGCCCCTAATAAAGCGAGTCCAACAACAAACACCGGTACTGCTGCCATTAAACTATCAATCCGATCTAACATTCCACCGTGTCCTGGTAATAAATTACCACTATCTTTTACCTGATGGCTGCGCTTAAAGACACTTTCAAATAAATCACCGATAACTGAGATCAGTACGGTAACAACTGTCAAGCCTAGCCAACCAACCAGAGAAATACTGCCATTTATGCCTAATAAATATGCAATAACAGCCCAAGCACTCGCTAATACCAGTGCACCATAGACACCTTGCCATGTTTTATTTGGACTAATCACACTGGCTAGCTTCTGGTTCCCCCACCGCTTGCCCGCAAAGTAACCACCACTATCTGCTAACCATATTGAGACCATCACATAGAGTAATTGTTGTGGCCCTAAAGTTGAAGAATCATGCAATATAACGGCTGTCAGCCAAAAAGGAATCAATACCATCATCACCACAACGATGCCAAACAATTTCTCTTTAAATAGTAAGGCTACGACATTTGTTAAAGGTTTATGGGCAAAGTAGAAGACAAATAGCGTTGCCACTAGCCATAATAAAGCTGAAAATATAAGCACTACTTGAACGGGCAGATATAGTTGCGATGCGATGGCTACACCTGCAGTAACACAGACAGCCACAACCATTTCAGTCCTTGTTCTCACCCCGACTATTTTTAACCATTCCAGTACGGCTAACAGCGTTATGCCAGCCATTAACCATTGAAAGAGAGTATTTGATGACTGTAGAATCGCCAACACAACTAGCGGTATCAATAAAGCGGCGGTGATTAGACGCTGTTTAAGCATCAGTCTGCTCCTGAAGCTGTTCAGATGTACGACCGAAACGACGTTCACGGTTAGAAAATGACGCGATGGCATCATCCAGTGCATCTACATTAAAATTTGGCCAAAGCGTATCGGTAAAAAAGAATTCGGTATAAGCCATCTGCCAAAGAAGGAAGTTACTGACTCTTTGCTCACCTCCCGTTCGAATGAACAGATCTGGTTCGGCAATGTCGGCCGTTTCTAATGAATCTGTAATCATTTGTTCTGAAATGTCTTCTACAGCTAGCTCACCTGATTGAACTTTTTGTGCTATTTTTTGTACTGATTGCACCACATCCCAACGGCCGCCATAGTTAGCTGCAATATTTAATATTAAACCCGTATTATTTGCGGTCAGTAGCTGTGATTGCTGAATTTGTTCTTGTAAGCTAGCAGAAAATTTAGTCAAATCACCAATAACACGTAATTGAATATTATTTTTGTGTAGGCGTTTAGCTTGCTGTTTTAAAGCGACGCTAAATAGCTCCATTAACAAACTTACTTCTTTGCCTGGACGACGCCAATTTTCGCTGCTAAAGGCAAAAAGGCTCAGCACTTTGACATCAAGTTTTACACAATGTTTAACAATGGCTTCAACCGTTTTCAAGCCAGCACGGTGGCCCATGAAACGAGGTTGGAATTTTTGCTTGGCCCAACGACCATTACCATCCATGATAATAGCGATGTGATGTGGAACTGGCTGTGAATGCTCCGTCATATAAACTTAGTAGTAACTTACGTTACACTTCCATTAAGTCGGTTTCTTTTTCCGTTAATACTTCTTCGATTTTCTTAATCACTGAATCAGTTAGTTTTTGAACCACGTCTTCAGCACCACGTTGCTCATCTTCAGAAATTTCTTTTTCTTTCAATAATTCTTTCAGTGTACTGTTAGCATCACGACGAATATTACGAACTGCAACCCGCGCACCTTCAGCTTCAGACTTTGCTACTTTAACCAAATCGCGACGACGCTCTTCTGTCAACGGTGGAATTGGAATCCGTATTGTCATGCCAGCACTATTTGGGTTAACACCTAAATCTGAAGTCATAATTGCTTTTTCTACAACCGACAACATTGGCTTTTCCCATGGCGTCACGGTTAATGTTCGCGCATCTTCAACACCCACATTAGCAACTTGGCTCAAAGCGACATTAGAACCATAATATGGAACCATAACATGATCTAAAAGGCTAACATGAGCTCGACCCGCACGAATTTTAGCCATTGCAGTACTTAACGATGCAACACTTTTTTGCATACGATCGCCAGCGTCTTTTTTAATATCTTCAATCATATTCAGTCCTGTTTCACTAAAGTACCTACATTTTCACCGTAGATGATTTTTTTCAAATTGCCTGCCTTATGTACATCAAATACACGTAAAGGCATATTTTGTTCCTGACACATCACAACGGCAGTGGTATCCATCACCCCTAAACGCTTGTTAATGATTTCATCATAAGTTAGTTCTGAATAAAGTGTCGCTGTTGGATCTTTTCGTGGATCAGCATTATAAACGCCATCGACCTGAGTTGCTTTGAGCATTAATTCAGCGCCAATTTCAACAGCACGCAAACTTGCCGCAGAATCAGTGGTGAAAAATGGGTTACCGGTGCCGGCTGCAAAAATAACAATGCGACCTTTTTCTAAATGTCTAATAGCACGACGACGTAAATAATCTTCACACACTTCATTGATACGAATGGCGGACATCACGCGACAAAAGGCACCTTGCTGCTCAAGTGCATCTTGCAATGCAAGTGCATTCATAACTGTTGCCAGCATGCCCATATGGTCACCGCTGACCCGATCCATACCATTTTCAGCCAAACCAGCGCCACGGAAGATGTTACCACCACCAATGACAATTCCGAGCTCAACGCCTTGGGCGCTAAGCTCGGCAATTTCTGTTGCAAAACGGGAAATCACTTCAGGGTCAATACCATAGTCGGCATTGCCCATCAACGCCTCACCACTTAATTTAAGTAGTACGCGCTTATATATTGGTTGATTCACCGTTTCAGTCATTGCTTAGTTTCCTCTAGCTTGAGCCATAACTTCTTCAGCAAAGTTATCTTCTTGCTTCTCGATACCTTCACCTACTTCAAAACACTCAAATGCTTCAATTGTAGCGTTTGCTTGCTTAACAAGCTTTTCTACTGTTAAGTCAGGGTCTTTAACAAAGTTTTGACCTAATAAGCTAATTTCGTTAACAAACTTCTTCATGCGACCTTCAACCATTTTTTCAACGATTGCTTCAGGTTTACCGCTTTCTTTAGCTTGCGTAGCAACGATATCGCGCTCTTTTTCTAATAACTCAGCCGGAAGGTCTGCAGCAGAAATCGCTTGTGGGCGACTCGCAGCAACGTGCATAGCAACATCTTTTGCCAATGTTACATCACCACCGCTTAATTTCACCAATGTGCCAATTCGATCACCGTGACGGTATGAACCAATAACACCATCGTCTGTAGACATTACAGCGAAACGTCGTACTTGAATGTTTTCACCAATTTTAGCAACGAGTGCTTGGCGAACAACTTCAACACTGTCACCAGCATCATTCATTGCTAGAGCCATCAACTGCTCTAAGCTTTCAGGTTGTGCAGCTAATACTGTTACTGACAACTTATCCATAAAGCCAATAAAGTCGTCAGCTTTAGCAACGAAGTCAGTTTCTGAGTTTACTTCTAACATCGCAGCTTGTTTACCATCTGCGCTAGTTGATATTGAAATCAAACCTTCTGCAGTAATGCGATCAGACTTTTTATCTGCTTTTGCCAAACCAGATTTACGCATTGCCTCAACTGCTGCATCGATATCACCGTCAGCTGCAACTAACGCTTTCTTACATTCCATCATGCCAGAACCAGTACGCTGACGTAGCTCTTTAACTAATGCTGCTGTAATAGCCATTTTAATACCCTTTGTTCATTCTCTATGAAGGCTCGTCATTCTAAAATACCAAGCCACACATACAACACAGGCCCGCTTAGACAGCGAGCCTGCTTATATCTTACTTGCCTGATTTACTCAGCAGCAGTTTCTGTACTCTCTGCAGCAACTTCAACAAGTTGTTCATTTGCATCGCCAGTTGAAACTGAAGCACGACCTTCAAGTATCGCATCAGCCATGCTTGAAGTGTAAAGTCTGATTGCACGCATAGAATCGTCGTTACCAGGAATTACATAATCAACGCCATCTGGGTTGCTGTTTGAATCAACTACCGCAATAACTGGAATTCCAAGGTTATTCGCTTCTTTAATAGCAATGCTTTCGTGATCAACATCAATGATAAATAGAGCGTCTGGTAAGCCACCCATTTTCTTAATACCACCGATAGTTTTCTCTAATTTTTCTTGCTCGCGAGTTAAGTTCAAAATTTCTTTTTTCTTCAACCCTTCAAGCTTGCCTGTATCCATCATGGTTTGGATTACATCCAAACGCTTGATTGATTGACGAACAGTTTGATAGTTAGTCAACATACCACCTAACCAACGGCGGTTAACAAACGGCATACCTGCACGTTCTGCATCTTCGCGAATCGCATCTTGCGCAGCACGTTTTGTACCTACGAATAATACGCGACCTTTTTTCGATGCCAATTTACCCGCAAAATTCAACGCATCATTAAACATAGGCAAGCTGTGCTCTAAGTTGATGATGTGGATATTGTTACGTTTACCAAAGATGAAAGGACCCATTTTTGGGTTCCAGTAACGAGTTTGGTGACCGAAGTGAACGCCTGCTTCCAGCATTTGGCGCATTGTTGTTTTAGCCATTTTAAATACCTATATTAAGAGTTGGGGTTAATCCTCCACGTACCCCAGACCTCGACTAAGCTAGTTTTCACTAGTATTTAGCACCCCGAAATCTGTGTCGGCACATGTGTGATTTTGCCTTAGATTAAGGCGCACATATTATTTCATATTTACACCATAAAAACAAAGATAACTATTCAATATAATTATCAGTCTGGTTGTTTAGTCTAATTTCCGGCAAACTAGCAACTATCTTGTCTTTCTCTTTGTTACCAGGGACTCTAAATTTCCAATGGCCGTCAGTATAAAAACCACAGCAGAAATTGAAAAAATGCGTATTGCAGGTAAGTTAGCTGCTGAAGTACTTACTATGATTGAACCCCATGTGAAATCGGGAATAACAACTGACGAATTAAATACGATTTGTCATGACTATATCGTCGATATACAAAATGCTATTCCTGCGCCGCTCAACTACCATGGTTTTCCAAAGTCTATCTGCACCTCCGTCAACCATGTTATCTGCCACGGTATTCCAGGCAATAAAAAATTAAAAGATGGCGACATCATTAATATTGATATCACCGTCATCAAAGATGAATATCACGGGGATACTAGCAAAATGTTCTATGTTGGCAAAGCGTCAATTCTAGCAGATCGTTTATCTACCACGGCTCGTGAAGCGATGTTAGTTGGCATTCGTATGGTCAAGCCAGGTGTGCAATTAGGCGATATCGGCCATGCTATTCAAAAATACTCAGAAAATGAAAACTTTTCGGTAGTGCGTGAATATTGCGGCCATGGTATCGGCAAAGTATTTCATGAAGACCCACAAGTTTTACACTACGGTACACCTGGTACAGGTCTCACTCTCGAAGCGGGCATGACATTTACCATTGAGCCAATGATCAATGCAGGTAAACGACATATTAAACAATTACCTGATAATTGGACTGTTGTTACTAAAGATCGCTCATTATCAGCACAGTGGGAACATACACTACTGGTCACTGCTGACGGTTATGAAGTACTTACCTTACGTGACGGCGAAACCATCTAGCCTATGACAAGTTCGATTTGGCAGATCAATGAAAACCGTTCTTTTGTTGACCAACAACATTCCACCGTTGAACTTCGCACTGCTTTAGATAATAGTCAGAGTTATCTACAGACCTCCTTTGAAAATGGCTCAGATATAGTTGAGTTAGTGCACCAACGCGCCGCTTTTGTTGATCAAGTATTACAAGAGTTATGGCAACAACATCAACTGACTGACTGCCCGATTAGTTTATTAGCCGTGGGTGGTTATGGTCGCGGTGAGTTACACCCTTATTCCGACATAGATTTATTAGTTTTACTTGATGAATCAGTCTCTGAACAGCCGCCAGCCGGCTTATCTGATTTTCTTACCCAACTCTGGGATATCGGCCTAGAAATTGGCCATAGTGTACGCACCATACAAGAATGTCGCCAACAAGCTGAGCAAGATATAACGATTGCTACTAATTTATTAGAGACTCGGCTACTCTGTGGTGATAACCCGTTATTTTCTGCACTGCAACAACTAACCATCACCAATAAAACCTGGGATACCACACGTTTTTATCAAGATAAAAAACAAGAGCAAATTCAGCGCCATTTAAAATACAACGATACTGCCAACAACCTTGAGCCTAATATTAAAGAATCGCCTGGCGGTCTTCGTGATCTACAAGTAATCAGCTGGGTAGCACAACAACATTTTGGTGTTCAAAACCTGCAAGGACTCAAAGACAAAGGTTTTTTAGAAAACAGTGAGCATGAGAGTCTAGACCAAGCACAACGTTTTTTATGGAAAGTGCGCTTTGCTTTGCATAACTTAGCAGGCAGAAAAGAAGAACGGTTAATGATTCAACACCAACGTGAGTTGGCAGAAATACTAGGTTATGTAGAAACAGATAATCGTCGCGCGGTAGAACTTTTTATGCGTGATTTTTACCGCTGCGCTCGTCTTGTTGACCAAATGAACGAACTACTGCTGCAGGTATTTGAAGAAAATATCATCTTAGCCAATGAACCTCGTCATATCACACCGATCAACAGACGCTTCCAAGTTCACAATGGCTATTTAGAAACGATTAACTCTGGCATATTTGCCTTCAAACCTTTGGCATTATTAGAGTTATTTTTAATATTACAACAACACACACACATTCGAGGTGTTCGAGCTAATACCATACGACAATTTCAGGCTCACCTTCACCTGATAGACAAAACCTTTCGGGCTGATATCAAAAGTAAGAGTCTGTTTATGGAAATTATTCGCCAACCGGCGGGGATTACTCATCAATTTCGTCGGATGAATCAGTTCGGTATTTTAGGCGCTTATTTACCTGAGTTCGGCCAAATCGTTGGCCAGATGCAACATGATCTGTTTCATGCTTATACTGTAGATGAACACACCTTATTTTTAGTCAGAAATTTACGTCGCTTTTCATGTCCTGAGTTCAGTGATGAATTTCCACTATGTTCAGTAGTTTTTCAGCAATTACCCAAACCAGAACTGCTCTATATTGCTGGACTCTACCATGATATAGCCAAAGGCCGTGGTGGTGACCATAGTGTATTAGGAATGAAAGATGCTGAAGACTTTTGTTCACGGCATAGTCTAAGTAATTATGACTCCGACCTGGTCACTTTTTTAGTTAGAAATCACCTAACTATGTCCGCCACCGCACAGCGTTCAGATATCAATGATCCTGATGTCATCAAAAAATTTGCTGACCTTGTACAAAATGTAGATCGCCTCAATTACTTATACTTACTCACTGTTGCAGACATTCGAGCCACCAATAACAATCTATGGAATGGCTGGCGTGATTCATTATTAAAGCAGCTATATCACGGCACCAAACAGTGGTTTGAGCATAAGGGGTTACAGGCTAAAAATACCGCTGAAAAAAGTGAGCAAAAATATCAGCAAGCGTTGCAACGGTTAATTTATCAAGGTGTCAATAAACAGACTGTTTTGTCCCTCTGGGAGCATTATCAATCAGACTATTTTCTACGACATTCTGTTGACGAGATTGTCTGGCAAACCACGCAACGATTAAAAAACCGAGATGCACCAACCTTAGTCAAAATTCGCAACCATAATGAACAATCTACTTTAGAGATTTTCATTCTTACAGCGAATAAACCTGGTGTGTTTGCCTCGATAACAGCAAGTATTGAACAGATGCAACTTGATATTTTAGATGCAAAAATTAATACCTCATCCAATGGGGAAGCGCTTAACACCTTTATTGTCGGCGGTAATACAACTGAAGGCTCAGACATTATCAGTGCTATTGAAGCTAGGCTGGCCCAACCAGAGCAAGGTTACGCCTATAATCCCAAAATTGTTCCTAGAACAATGAAGTTATTTGAAACAGAAGCCACTATAAAGTTTCAAACCAATGAGCAGCAACAATACACCGTTTTAGAGCTCAGTACTCATGATAGACCAGGACTGGTATCTAGCGTAGCTCAAGTGTTTTTGCAATGTGAAATCCAACTTATTAATGCAAAACTTACTACCCTTGGTGACCAAGTTGAAGATATTTTCTTCATTACAGCGGCAGACAACCAACCTTTAGACTCACAACAATCAACACATTTAGAAGAAAGCTTAATATCCAAACTCACAAAAATCACTAGCTAATTCAAATAAAAAAGGCGCAGCAAATGTGCTGCACCTTTCTACTAATCAATTAAGAAATAGACCTCAATCAGCTACGGTTAACTGATCGGATAATTTGGCCAACTTCTTCTCGCCGATGCCTTTAACATCAAGTAACGACTCTAAACTATCAAACTCCCCTACCAGTTCCCTATAGCTCACAATCGCAGCGGCCGTTGATTCGCCAATTCCATTGACTGTTTGCAACTGTTCCAAGCTAGCCGTATTCACATTAATCTTGTCTGCAGCAATGGCTGGGCCTAACGATAAAAACAAAGCCATGCATAACGATAAAACGAATTTCTTCAACAACATATCCATATACTCCTTGTTAAATTTAAGTTCCGAACAAACCATTCATCTATGAATGATTAATAAGGATACTAATTGAAATTCAACATTTTTCCAAGAGAATAATAAATTTAAACTGCTGATTTAATTATAAATTACGTTTAATGCGAGACTCCATCTCGATTCAATACTTTCAAAAAAGTTAGCCACAACACTCGTAAATCAAATACAAATGATTGCTGTAATAAATAATCATGATCCAAAGCCACCTTCTGTGGAATAGGCAACTCATCACGGCCATTCACTTGCGCCCAGCCTGTTAAGCCCGGAGTCAATGTATGAATATTATTTGCAGTTCTAAGCTCAATCAAATCATCTTGATTAAATAACGCAGGCCTCGGCCCAACAAAGCTCATATCCCCTTTTAATATAGACCATAACTGGGGAATCTCATCTAGGCTAGATTTACGTAAAAAGTTACCTATTGGCGTTAATACACTTTGAGGATCGGACAATAAATGAGTAGCAACTGCCGGCGTATCAACTTTCATACTCCGAAACTTAGGCATTTTAAAAATCGTATTATCTTTTCCTACTCGATCAGACCAATATAATATGGCTCCTTTCGATGTCAATTTCACAAAAACTGCCACCACTACAATTGGTGTAAATAATACTAAGCTAGCTAATATAGCTAAGCTAAAATCAAATAATCTTTTCATTTAGATATGTATCTACCGTTTTTGTTAGTTGTTCATCCATTGTTGTCACCGGCTGCCAACCTAATAAGTCACGCGCCTTAGAACTATCTACTTGCAAAGAACTAAATAAACGCTCCGTGACAGCTTGCTTTCCTAATCGTTTAGCAACAAACTTCATCCAACTCACTGGAATAGGTATCAACATAGAACGCTTACCTAAAGCCAGAGCAACTTTTCTCAACAATTGCGTGGTTGACACATCTTCATCATCAGAAATCAAAAATATTTCATTAGCGGCTTTAGGATGGTCAATACAATGAATAATGAAATCAACCAAATTATCCAACGCAACCAAAGATCGTTGATTATTTATTGCACCAAAAGGCAATGGAATACCACGCTCAACCCATTTTATCATTGATAAAAAGTTAGCTTTTACGCCTGGACCATATACCAATGGTGGCCTAATAATCACTACTTCCATTCCTGTTTCTTCTGCTATTTTTAAAAGCCCTTGCTCTGCTTCATATTTGGAAATCGCATAAGGTTCTTGGGGGGCTGGTTTATCTAGCTCCTTAAATGGAAGTGTATTACTGTTGCCATTAACACCTATTGAGCTAATAAATATAAACCGACTAGCTCCTGCTTCAGCTGCTTGCTTAGCTAAGTGCAATGTACTTGCAGTATTGATGTTCCGATATTCTTTTAACGGATCAGCTGCTATTTCATGAAGAATATGTGCTCTTGCAGCGGTATGTATGACAACATCCACACCCAGTATAGCCTCCGACCAATTTTCATCAGGCAATAGTTCATTCTGTGTAATATTTTCAATAATATTGTTTTTAAAAGTCGAAAATGGCCGAATACTACCACTAACACTATGCTCAGTATCTCCTAGCCGCCTGATTAATGATTGGCTAAGAAAACTGTTTAGTCCTGTTAAAAAAAGCTTCATGACTTACTTTTATTCATTAATAAGCGATATTCTTGATGTAATAATTGACTGACAAGCGTCGTATCGAATTCTTTACGACAACGTTCAAATGCTTTTTCACCTAAGTCTTTACAATACTCCTCATTAATAACTAACTTTTCTAGAGCTTCTTGTAACTTTACTGTGTTCTGTGGTTCAACCAAAATCCCAGTCACTTCATGTTGAATTGCATCTGTTAATCCATAAATGTTACTGCCTAAGGTCGGAACTTTCATTGCCGCAGCTTCAATCACTACTGTTCCAAAACCTTCTCGGTAACTAGGGAGACATAATAAACTTGAAACATTTAAATACTGCTCAGGATTTTTTTTTGTGCCTAAATAATGTAAACGCTCAATATTTATCCACTGGCGTAAATTTATTTCAGTAGTTTTTTCTTCACACGGCCCAATTAATAGTAAATGCAGATGTTTATATTTTTTTTGTAAGGCATCGAATGCAGAGACAAGCTCATTTATGCCTTTATCTCTACTCAATCGCCCTATAAATGTAACAATAAAGTCTGTCTTTTTTATATTTAAGTCACGAAACATGCTCTCTTGCTGCCAATGACCATTATCAAACCTATCCAAATCGACACCAGCCAACGAACCAGCACCAATAACTTTAATTGAAGATTCTTGGCCTACCCCTTCAGAAATGAGGTATTGCTTTTGTCCTTTGCTATCTGCATAACACTGAGTATTTAACTTTGTAATTAATATATCAATTAACCGGTATACCCATCGTGCCGGCCCACTTTTATTAGCCCAAACTTGACCTGTAAAAGTATGCACTCTACTAGGAACCCCGGCTAACTTAGCTGCTATCGCACAAAGTAAACCAGCTTTTGGTGTTGCCGAATGTACAATATCAAAACGATTTTCTTTAAAAAATTTATACAGATTAACCAGTGAAATAAAGTCTTTAATTGGTGAGGGTGCTCGTGCAATATCAATAGGTATACATTTTAGCCCCTCAACAGCTTGAAGCCTGCTCCAGTCACCTTCCAGAGAAGCAACAGCAGTAACATCTATGCCCTCATCGACTAAATATTTTAATTGTTGCCGTAATTGGTTATCTAGAAAAAAAGGAACCGTCACAACCCTTGCTATTTTTATTTTCTTATCCACTGACCTATATTACCTAGCAAATCCATTTAAAATCATAACTATAAAAGCTACTACTGAAGAAAATACAACATACGGAAGTAGCTTATTTAACTTATCCCATAATGTTGAATAACGTACTGTCACCGCAACCAAAATTGCTGCAAATAACCAGGCAGTATAAGCATACCGGTTAGAAAAATTGGCAAAGCCTAATAATAAAAAAGGTATTAGCAAAATCACATATATCTTTAAACATAATTCGACGGTTTTTTGATACTGCTCTTTAACCCAGAAACTCTGGAATATCATTGTGAAAACTACCCAAAATAAAGAAAACAGTAAGAAGTCATATCGAACTCCACTATCATAATCGTAATTTTGTTGATAACTTGTTATAGAACTATATAACTCAATATTTGTTACTTCAGATATCCATGCTATTAGATGAGCCGAACCACCAATACCATATAATATAGAAAGAAATGCAACACCGCCGAGTAACAATGGTAAAGGAACAAAAATCGCCCCCAACAGCAATATATACATTACCGATGCATAATGAATCGAAATAGCAATAATGGAGATGACGATACATTTCCCCCATTCTCTATTTTGAAAACACAGATAAACATAAAAAATTAAAAAACCAGCCATCCCTTGTCTGATAGCATTAATTTGACTTGAGACAAAAAAAGGGGACACCAATAAAGCGGAAAAAACTAGGTATCTCAGTGAGATATCAATTTTCTTATCATTATTAATACTGTCAATTTCAGATACGACTTTATTAGCCAGAATAAATAACGTAATAGATATGAGTGTGAAATAAAACTTTACTCCTAAGCCGCTCTGAGCAGCTAAATACGTAAAGAGTTGAAATCCAAATTCTCGGTTAAAGGTAAAAAACTCACCTTCTTCCATTGCAAAAAAACGGTTAGCATAAGTAAGTGTATCAGTACCAACAGACAGCTCTCTGCTTCCAACAATCACTGCCAATACCAACGCTATAATATATAAAAATATTAATTTATAATTATTTCTAATATAGCTGCTCTGCTGCTCGAAACTCATTGGAGGCCACGTAGCGCTAGTCTTCTAAGATATTTAGTTAATGAAAATACACATAAGAAATAATATTGATACTGCTTCAAACTTCTTGACTTTAAAACTTGTCGATATGCGCCCAACTCACCCTTTTCCATTTCCCACAAATTTTGGCTCAAACCTGATTCACCATAAGGCATCTTATACATATAAGATAACTCTATGTCTAGCTTAATGACAATTAAGCCATCACAAATTATATTAAGCCAAAGTAAGTAATCTTCAGCGTACCGTAGTGTCTCATCGAATCTAAATTTAATATTTCTCTTAAGCATTACGGTAGGTGTTGATAAAGAATTAGATAAAAGAAATGGCCATTTCTTTACTTTTGAATAGGGAATACTTTTTCCCAACTGAGGCAATAAAGCACTGCCTGTACCAGTTTTTTTGTAACCGATGTTATGGCCACATAAATCAACATCAGGATGCGCTTTCAACCAGTGATATTGAAACTCAACTTTATGCGGGTGCCAACTGTCATCAGCATCTAAAAATGCAATATAATCTGACTTGGCAAGCTTCCACCCTTCATTTCTAGCAAACGATGCCCCCCTGTTATTATCCAAATGAATAATTTGAATCCAGCCTTGTTGGTACTCTTTCTTTAAGTTTGATAGCAGCTCTAGTGTTCGATCACTACTCGCGTCATCAACTAATATTAGCTCAGCAACAGTTAACGTCTGTGATGCAACAGACTGTACAGCTCGAACAATTGTTTTCTCACTTTGGTAGCACGGAACGACCACACTCACAGAGGCCGTCATAATATAGAAAACCACATTTCGACAAATAAATTATTTTGTCCGTTCTCAATACACATGCTTTCTTGCCGTCAAATAAAACAATATAACCAAAACAAGCTCACTAATAAATGTTGTGGCTGCCGCCCCAATATTCCCCCAAATGGGTATAACAATAATATTCAATATCACATTAAGCAATGCTGTTACCCCCATACACTTTACTTTTCTTTTCATATTACCTGGCTCGACAAAAACAGATTCAATACTTGAAGATAGAAAGCGACAAGGTATACACAAAGCCAAAATCATTATCAGAGGAATGACACTAATATAGGCATCACCGAAAATGACAGGAATTATGGCGGGTACAACTAAAAAAATGATACCCATAACACCAAGCCCGGCTAACAACATAATACGATTACCAGCTTGATAAACACTAATAAACTTAGCCTTATCATGAACAGCCCATCGGTGTAATTTTGGTAATAAAAATCGTTGGTAGAAAATAGCTGGAAACAGGTAAACTGCGCCGAGGATAATAAAAGAAACATTATATATACCCGCACTTTCAGCACTATCTAGGTACTTCAATAAAATAATGTCACTTTGATAATAAACTACATACAAAAAACCAGCGAGAGCAAATGGGTAAGACTCCTCGATAACATTTTTAATTGTTGGCTTGCGTAACAACTTATAGCTATTACTTTGCGAATGTCCTTTTAACTTAAGCTTCCCCTGGAGTATTTCTTTTAAAGAAAACACTCCAAAGATAACTAATACAATAGAGCATAGAGACACTCCTATCGACAGGTTAATTAAGTCATATTCGTCGGTTAATATAGAAAAATAAACACTAACCCACAGAAAGCGTAAACTATTTAACAGTAACTGCCATAAAGATAAAGCTCCATATTTTTCTTCTAACTGTAATTTAGCTACAACCAACTCAAATAGAACCTGTCCGGCTAATACTGGGAAAAAAAGCCAAATGATTAAGTTCTGAAAAATCAGGCTATGAGGCCCCCAATAAGCCCAAGCTACTAAAACCATTGAAATCACAAAAATACTGACAGATACTAAATATAGAGTTGATTTAACCCATCGAATAGCTTGACGGCCTTCTTGGCCAAAAACTCGTAACCAAAAATGTGGGACACCAGCGGTGGCAAATGATGAAACTAAAGTTATCACTGCCAAAATCGCTATAAAAAAACCGTAATCTTCTGGCCCTAACTCTCTGGCCATAATCACATTTGTAACAAAAGCCAAGCCACCAGTTAAAAATGAACTTAAATAAAGCAATATCATTGAAGCCATGGCCAATGATATTTTATGCATACTTACCTACATGCTTCATCACCTGTGACTCTAATAACATTAAATTCACAATTTTTTATTACCTTTGATACTGAGCATTACGGTCTCTTTGTATACTGAAGGAAACGATCGAATATTTTTCTGAATACCCAGCTAACCGTCGAAAAATTTGAATCTCTCGCTTTCATCACAGAAAGAATTTCACGATTTTGTTCAATAATATTTGAAAAACTCCCATTAGTTGTCCCCCCGACTCTCATTTTAACTAACACTTCAGGTAAATAAGAATTAGTAATAACTTTCTCTTCCAGAAGCCGATACATCAACTCAAAGTCAGCAGCGATTTGATAATTCAGGTTAAATGCATTATATTTTTTATATACTTCATTACGCACAAAAAAAGTTGGATGCGCCGGAACCCAAGCCTTACGAAACATTCCTAGTTGAAAAGATGCCGATTTCCAAAAACGCACCACCTTATCTGTATCCACTTGCTCGACATAAACCAAATCACCATAGATTGCATCAAGAGTTTCAAACTTCATAAATTCATCAGCAACTCTTTCAATCACCGATGAATGTGCGTATAAATCATCTGAATTTAGTGTCGCAACAATATCGCCTGATGCCATAGCAATTCCTTTATTCATCGCATCATAAATACCACGATCCGGCTCACTAATAACTTGATGTATCTTATCCGAATACTCATCAATAATTGACAAGGTATTATCCGTAGAGCCGCCATCAATAATAATATATTCAATATCAGAATACGTTTGAGAAATAACAGACTCAATAGCTGCTCGAATAAACTCTTCGGAATTAAAACAGACGGTAATAATCGAAATTTTCACTTTTTATGTTTCTTTTTTAGTTCATATGCATCAGCAATTATTTTTAAATATTGCTCGCGAATTACAGGATAAGAAAACTGCCTAATTACATGCCTCCTACCATTAGCGCCGAGCTCTTTTCTTCTTTCTTCACTCATCAAAATAAATTTCTTCATTTTTTCAGCTAGTTGTCGACTACTAAACGGTTCAACTGTAAGCCCCGTTTTTTCATTTTCCACAATATCCTTCAACCCAGAACATTCAAAGCAAATGACAGGTGTTTCACAAGATAGTGCCTCTGCAGCAACTTGACCGAAAGACTCTACTAAAGATGGTACAACCAAGCAATCTACACTTGAATAAAGGTTTGCTAATTTTGCTGGCTCTGCAATATGCCCTAAAGAAATCGTAGTAAAACCAAAGTTATTAGATTCGCCTAATTTAGGCCCACCAAAATTGACAAATTTTATTCTTTCGATGATATTTTTTTCTAACTTTAAACTTAACCGTGCAATTGCTTCATTTAGTAAATTCGAGCCCTTTAACAAGTTTTTTTTCCCACCAATGGCTCCAAAACAAAAAACAATATCATCCCTTTTTAAATGATGGCTCTTTCGAAACCTTATAACATCAGCAAGATGCGACGGTTGAAATAAAGATACATCTATAGGATTTGGAAGAAGTCGAACATCCGCTTGCTTTAAAATCAAACTTTTCTTAGCTCTAGCTAGCATCCATTTTGAGGGTACGGTATAGATTAAATCATCACGGTGACTAAGTTTATAATGTTTTATCTTCCAGAGAATATAGTTCCAATGAAGCCCCCACACGCCTTTTCGAAAAAAAACATACCCATCTATAAAATCTAAGTGCTGTTCTTGAATATTATAATAATGCTCAGCACCACAATAAAGCCATTCATCATGGAGTGTAATAATCACACCAGATGGAATTTTATGTAAATTAAAAATACTCAACGTATCGTTGTTAAACCAGTGAAAATGTATCACCGATTCCTTTGAGCTCTGTATAAATTTAAATATAGGTTGATAACTAAATAAATTAAGTGAGTGTTTAACTGGGTTACCATCAAATTGAAACTTTGTCAGAGCAAAAGAAACCAACCTTTTCAAAAACTGGATACGACCGGCATCTAACTGGCAAAATGTATCAACATTATTGCCTAAAAGAGTCTTGAATTTCGCCGCAGCTAATGCAGCACCACCTTTCTTAAAGGAGTATGAAACTAACGATACTTTCATCTACTTAATATACGATTAAAATCAAGGCAATGCATAAGATTTAACTTGTCTTTCATCTTTAATTTTTATAGAAACACTATCATTAATAGAACTTAATCCACTATAGGAATCAATAGTCTGCTCATTAATAATCACCTTCAAACTAGACGGTACTTCAGGGTCAAAAATTAAGCCATTTACTCCATCTTTAATGAGTTCACTTGCACCACATTTATTAGAAATAACCACAGGCAGCCCAAAATAAAGAGCCTCCTCTACAACCAGGCCCCATGGTTCTCTTAAGCTTGGCAGAATTAAAAAATCATTTTCCATATAAAAGCTTTTAAGCTGTGCGTTATCGACTTGCCCATGAAAATAAATATTCTGTTTTGCTAGATTTTCTAGCTTTTCCTTTAAAGGACCTGTACCTACAATTGTTAACTCTACATCATCCAGCTCATTAAAAGTTTGGACCAAATACGTTAAATTCTTTTCTTCCGATAGGCGACCTACATATAAATACTTTTTTTTATACAGCCTAATAACAGGAGAAAATTTTGGTTTATTAATGACACCAACACCTTGCGTGATATAGATATTCCCTTTGAAACTCAATGCCAGCAGTAATTGCTTATGCAATAAACCTGATGCAAAAACACCAGAGACCCTAGATAAAAACAATTTTTTGATCCAACCTCGAACACCATCAGTACGGCTTTCAAAAATTGTTGACTCTAAGGCCAGGTAATTTTTCTTTTTAACATTTGAACAAACCAAATACCAAAACTCAACAAGGTCCCAGCCACTTACCAAAACTCTTTTTGTAGGTGTTGATAATAAAATAGCCCTTAGTTTTCGAATATTTCTCAGTTTACTTCGGTGCTGAAAACTTCCTTTATCTAAAATTTCATAACTAAAACTAATAGGTTTCGTATTTATAAAATCCGTAGCTCGTTTTTCTGTAGTTTCACTGGCAATAAAAACAACATGAAGTTTTAATTTCTTACTCATTTCATTGTACAAATTTACTTTATAAAAAGCAGGAATATGAGTAATGATTATATAGTCATACATACTTAAACAATGACCTATTATGAAACTTCATTTTTAACATTAGCAAACAATGTAGCAATAGTACTGACAACAGCATTTTATAATACCACTCACCGTGTGCTAGCTTGTCTACAACAATACTCGCGACATTATTTGTATAGGGATGAAAAATGAACAGCAACATTGTATTCCCCCCCCCACAAAACGATCAGTCGATGAGAGTAATTAATATTCTTAACAGCTCCAATCAACAGGTAGATACATGCCACCGCCCAGCCAATATTAATCAATACATTTCCATACTGCTTTTGTGACATATTTAACTTAGGGATGCCATTGAATAGATAAATAGCCACAAGTGCTAACAACATAAATGGCCAGTAAGCAGCCTGATTATCCAACTTAAATAAAAAATAACCAAAATACACAAAAATAAACGAGTTAAATGCATTATCAATGGCTAAAGGCAACTGAATATAAAAACTAACGATGAAACTGATAACAACTAATATCCACTGAAAAACTAATGGAATATTTGACTTGAGCATCAGATATGTCAATATCCGTGCAAAAAATAATGCCGGCAAGAACCACAACACAAAAGCATAGCTTTCAATTAATGTATCCATATCCATCCAGATAAACACACCAGATAAAGCATTGCTAAACTCCAGAGACTCTCGATGAAGTAGTAGCCTTTTTATTGTCTCCAACATCAAGCCCATACAAGCAAATATAAAATATGGCACCATCAATCTTTTAAAGTCTTTCTCTAGAAACTGATCCACACTTAAATCAGTTTTAATAAAAAAACCTGCCAACATGAAAAATAATGGCATATGCCAGGAAAAAATAAACGTACCTAAAGGTGAAGCAATATGCCCCATTATCACAGCAATAATGCCAACAAACTTTAGTGTATCAACCCATTCGAGCTTCACCTTGTTCAATTTCTTAATTTCCTAAAAACTGCTGAAAGTGAAACTTTTAAAAAATATTTAGAATAAATCCAGTACTTTATAAACTCCAAATGTATATCACTTGCAACATGGTTCTCTTGTTTAATTTTGTGGTATTCCTGAAATATTTTTAAGGTATTTCCATTACCAAGCCCATCATCTCTCCAGTTAGCCACCACATCTTCAACAAATTCAACCTCCGGGAAGTCGTCATATGCCCGCAACAAATGCTCGTAATCCATACAATAGGTGTTATTAACATCAAACAAGCCATATTTTTCAAAAAAACTACGCCTGGTAAATAAACCTTGGTGAGGAAGTGACATTCGATAAAGTAGTGATTTTTTATTAAAGGGCACCTGCTGTTTGGAAACGTATAGTTCATTGCCCGAGAGGTCTATTCTTCGTATTTTCCCACTAACAAAACTATTTGGAGAACTTAAACTTTTTTGAGCAATTTTAGTAAGGGCAGTATTATCAACAAAACCATCACCGTCGCCTTGAAAATTTATTAATTCTCCCGATGACAACTGAATACCTTTATTGAACGCATCACTGATACCATTATCTTCCTCGCTCACCCAGTGAGCAATGACATGCTCATACTTCCTTATAATATCTAACGTACCATCCGTAGAACCACCATCAATAATGATATATTCCACATTACCATAATCCTGACTGATAATACTTTTTATCGTCTCGTCTAAAAACTGTTCGCCATTATATACCGCTGTAATAACAGTAATTAAAGGAAGATTACTAAATAAGATCACCAGCCTTTACACCTTTCAAAAGAGAGCATGTCGGATAAGCAATAGTCCTTCACTTTTTATAGTATTCTTTGGAGCAGAGCCTAACAGGCTAGCACTCTCTACCTCCCGTAAGATACTAAACATTGCTACCCTCAATGACTTTCTCATACACATTAATATATTTTCTGACAACAACCTGGCTGTCAAACTCACGTAAAACTTTTTCCCTTGCCATTTGAGATAACTCTGAATAGTTATCTGCATCCAAAACAAATTTGATACCCTCAACTAGGTCATCAATATCAAACGGTTTAGCTAAGTAACCATTTCTTTTATGATCAATGATATCAAGCAAGCCCGTATGCCCGAAAGCAACGACTGGTACCCCACACGCCATGGCCTCACTAGCCGTTTGTCCAAAAGCCTCTTGACGGGAAGGCACAATCATTACATCAACAGCACTATATAAAGTAGCAAGGCTAATATCATCAGACAAGTTACCCATATAATGTATTTGACAGCCAATATTAGGAGGAGATTTAGGTCGCGTTGAGCCAAATACTACAAGTTCAGTATCATCTATTTTTAACTTTGACAGTGCATTTAAAAGCTCTTTAAAACCTTTCCGAGGGTCACTTTCTGCAGACATCGCACCAAAAAGGATTATTTTTTTACCTTTAGGTAAGTTCCAAGCCTCTCTAGAGTATTTTTTTTCTAAGGGCTTATATACTTCGGTATCAAGAGGGTTGGGCAAGCTTATAATGTTCTTATTGCCAAAAATAGTACTCGTGCGTGCACATGTCTTCAGCCATTGACTCACCCCAATTACTGTCATGTTTTTTATTTTCAGATATGTATTTTTCTTTCTTCTTAATATCCTATCATTCAACCATTTATGATAAGGACTAACTAGCAATTCATCATAATGCCAGCCCCCATTCAATGGCCACAGATCATGTAGACTCCATACTATAGGTGCATTAATCTTAGCCAAATCTTCAATCCTCAACATGCCAGCATTAATCCAATGAAGATGAACGACATCTGGGTTAAGTTTATTGATTTTCTTTATTAATTTTCCAGACGGCAGCCATGAGTGGCTAAATAAGGCAGAAGCTTTACTTTTAGATAGCCGAAATGGGATAGAATCTAGCCTAGGTCTTAATGCATTTATTAGTTTATCAATTTTTGAACATGGTCCTAGAACAGTGGAATCATCACTATCCTTATATTGTACTAACATTTTACTATCAATATTTTGAGTTAATAATGCTTGATGAAGACGGTAAGTCGCTCGGGCGGCCCCTCCCTGAATATCAAAGCTATTTACAATTAGAACTCTCACTTAGTCGCTTCAATATAAAGGGAATGGATTCCTTTATATGGAGTACCATCACTATTACAGTCCAAGTTAAATGAATTAAAACTGTTAATTTGGCTGGTATTAAAAGTTTTGACCAAAATATTATTAAACCCAGCTTCTTGTAAGAGCTTTGACAAAGAGTATTTGTCGTACATCCACTTGTGCTTTTCACCAATATTCGTTTTAACAATCATACTTTTCCTAATATTTTTAGGAATTAATAACTGAATGCAATGCAAATACAAATATAATATTCTATTTTTAACTTTATTAAATGTGACAGTTCTTTTATGTTTACATGCAGTATTCTCTTTTAACAGACTCTCACCCGTTCTATGTGAAATATAGTCCACTAAATACATATCCTTTTCATTAGTGACTTTATCGAACATTCTTTGCATGTAACCACCTGCAACATCTCGAGTTAGTTGATCAAGAAGTTCAACGGTAATCCATTCATACTTTCTAATGTTATCACTATCCCCAATCCCATCAAGAACAGTGAGGTATTCTCTGCATACGTTCTCTAAATCAGGTACTACAATTCTTACTACACCCTTTTCTTTTAGAACCCGATACATCTCACCAACAATATTTTCACCATCACTTATTGATAAGTGCTCTAGAAAGTGGCTGCTATATACTCCATCCATTAAGCCATCATCGAATGGAAGCCCCTCAAGTAAGTTAGCTTGACGTACCTTTGATGAATCAGAATGAAAATCTATATTTATCCAATCATCATGGTACCGCCCCCCACACGCGACATTCAACATCTTCATGTCCACACCCTCTTCAACTTACTAATTATTCGCATAACTATAGTTTTCTTATTATTTTTATAAAAGAGCTTCAAGTAATCCATTGCTAATTTATCTTCTTGCAAAACATCAGTGAAAGTAATAAATCTGCTTTCTGTCTCATTGCTGATGTAAATATCATCAGTATCACAATGGCTCCCGCTAGCATCAAACCCTATATTATGAACATAAGTTCGAGTAGGATTTACACAAAGTCCACTTTGCTTAAAAATAGTTGCATACCAAAAGATTGCCCATGTGTTAATTTTCCCTTTTTTGTTAGCAATAACCTGACCAAAGAAGTTCTCGACACCATCCAAATTAAACGCTCTTGTTTCTTTTTTTGTAAAATCACTAATCACACCATCAATATCTTTATCGTAATACTGCCACCTATCAGCCCAGGTAGCCCAGCCCCAACAATTCATTAAACGCCACAAAAACATGTTAGTCAGCCAATCAGTAGGGAACGGATAATTCCAGCCACTTACATGCCAAACCTTAGGTTTATCTGCATAAAACTCTAATGCATCATTCATAAAATTCAAAAAATATGGGCTAGTAACTAAATCATCTTCTAAGACAATAATTTTTCCATATTTATTAATTATGGTTGTTACTCCATCGATAATTGAGCTTGCAAGCCCCCAGTTTCTTTCTCTTTCAATAATTGTGATTTTATTAAAACCATTAATGGACTTAATATACCTTCGGACCTCATTAACGGATTGACTCGCCAGTTCATTTTTTGCAGCATCAGAGTAGATAAATAGCTCACTATCCTGTGCTAATTCATTTTTCGCTAAGGCTTCAATTGTTTGTTGAGTATGCCACGGACGGTTGTAAACAAATAGAACAATAGGGGCTAACTTTTTAACCATTCTTATAATCCGTGAATATTACGATATATAAATCATCATCAACTTTACCCAAAATATCTAGAATACCCATCACACGGTTTCGAATACTTAATAACGCTAATGATAAATCGATATGATCTGATCCTGCTATTTTTACCTTCATAACTGCCTTACGTCTATTGTAGCGCCCCATACAGGTTGAATACATGGATGCGACTCAGCTCTTTTTTTCCAGCCATACCAATACTTAGGAAATATCATTAATTTTTTATCAACTGAAAGAAAAGCACCCCACCATGAAAAGCTACTATTTGAAACAACACCATAATCACATAAAGACATTATTGCTAAATCAGTTGCTAAGTTTTCCTTCGAGATATATTTATTTTTTATTTCACTAAAACAGTCTCGAACATAACTTGGGTCATCCGTTAGAAAAATATAAAAAGGATTTCTTACTTTCCCCTCAACTAACTTCATAGCATCAAGAAAGTATTGTTTTGGCAATTCAATTCCGCGTTCACCCTGATATATTTCAGAAATATAATCCCCCCTTCGGACATGAATAAATACCTTTTCTTTTTGAGGTAGTAATTGCAGAATGTTTTTTGCTACTTTTACATGCTCACCTTTTAAACAAAAATCTACTTTTGCATTTTCAAATAACTTTTCTGACTGGAAAAATCCTGTTTTCACATAAGTAAAAGGTATAAATCCCTTCACCTCAGAAACCTCGGGGATTGGCTTGCCATCATCTCCTCTTAGCTGCTTAATACAGCCAATCACCTTAAAACGGACTAAAATAGTTAATATTTTAGAAATTAGCTTTCTATAAATAAATGAAGTTATTCTTGTTGTTGTTAGAAAAGTGAAATGTGGATTTCCAATATTAAAATACTTACTAAATTGAGTCATGTTGATACATAAGACTTTTTCACTAGTCTTTGCTCTAGTGTTTAGAAATGCATATTGAAAAGATTGATTTCCTAATCGGCCATCAGATATAAAAAAGAGCATTTAATTACTTCTTTAAGTTGACAATATAACTATCATGTAAGTATCGATGAGGGGAGTGGAAATCCATTATGCAAGGTTCCGGACAGAGAGTAATTTCTTCAGTGAACTTTTGACGTCATTGAGGATATTAGACTTACTCTGTTCGCGCCACGCACTGGTAATACTTTGCTGAAGAAAACTTTTAAACTTACTCTCTATATTTTTAGAATATAAATAAATAACATCCTCGTATTCAACTAAATCCCAGTCAGCAGGTATAACCTTTGTAATATCTGATAATGAAGGCCACTCTTTATAATCATGCGGCAGGGGAGGCGGAGCCAAAAACAGTCTCGCATCATCAATTAAAATTACACAGTTTTTTTCATAATTAAAAATGATTTCTAACTCTTTTATAAGCGGGCATTCATCTGATTTTCCATATGTATCCCCTCCACTCCAGTGAGCATCAAGCCAAAATAGAATATTGTCATTATTCTCCAATATTCCATGTAAATGTGCTCTTGTATCGCCTTTTAGCATACTAACATTTGAATACTGTTTTAACTTTTCTTTTGCCTTTTCATACATTACTTCCGAGTTTTCAATGGTATAGACCTTACTGAAAATATTACTCATAACAGCAGCAGTACCACCTTGATAGGTTCCACCTTCAACGAAGACATCCAGGTTCATGGTTACTTGTAAAAACTTCACTTCTTTTTCCGGAATACCAAAACTTACCGAGCCCACTATCATTCTCCTTTCCAGTTATTCTAGCCTTACAGCCATTATATAAATCATATATTAAATTTACTCTTTGACGACATGCTGTAAAACTCAACTATCAATTCTCACTATTATCACAAATAAAGACTTACCTATATTTGAGTGCCGAATTATTATCATGTCCCATAATATCAACTTCATTTATCTCTACTCGCTAATTTTACACTTTATTTGTAACGCTCACCCTTGTGATTTAAATCTAATACTGCAAATATCAGAAAACATAACTAGTACATCTAACTCTTCTTCATCATATAAAACCCCGTTCCAAACCCTTTCTGTGGTTCATAACTAGCAAACATCTCTGCTCCATAATGATACTTCTCTTCCAATAACTGAAAGCCTTCAAATAACTCCAGAATATAGTCTCTAGTAAAAGCTCTGTGTGCATTAAAATAAACTTTATTTTCACAGTCAACAGGAACACTAAACAACATCACCCCTCCAACCTTCAATACTCTCTTTAGCTCTTTGATGGCCTTTTCACTCCCATAAGGGTCTAACTCATCTCCATATCGTCCTAAACCTATATGCTCAACAACACATAACGAAGACAAAGTTTCTATAGAGTTATCTTTGAAGGGCAGCTCCAATATAGAGCCTTTTTTGAAGAATAAGTTATCTAACTCTAACTCAATCGGTCTAATATCGATCATCGTAATTGGTGTGAATTGAGATAAAATTCCCATTGTTTTCGCCGAACTCCCCACATCATAATGATGACTAGGCTTCAGGTCATACAAGTGTTTAGCCATCCAACTATCTTGAAAAAAATAAGTTGGTTCCAGTGGAGTATAAGTCAAATTATCATTTAAACAGGGAAACCACTCTATCCTTGGAAAGTTTTTATTTTCGAGGTGATTAGTAAATACCTTAAACTCTCGTATTATCCAAATATATTGTTTAAGGGCCGCAATTGGTTTGAATCTAAAAAATACTACGCTTGCACAGCAAAATGCATAGATTGATCTTATTACTTTATTTTTTTTAGTGCTACCTTAATCAACTGTATTTCTCCCATTGAGTCTGATTTTTATTTTAAAACATGTGAATATACTTCTCACCTGTAAGAGCGCATTAGCTCTTGTTTTTACATAGCAAAGGTCAACTAAGAATATTGTTACAAAGAATGAACATATCGTAGCAATAACAGCCCCTTTTGCACCGTACTCACTGATCCACATATAATTCAAAAAAATGTTTGTAATAGTCCCGAGGAGCATAGTTAGCATTGAAAATCTTACTAAGTTTTCTGTAATAATATAAGCACTCCGCGCAGTCCCCATGTTAGTGAAAAACAACCTTGAAACCATTAAAGAAAATATAATAGCAGCTGGTTGATATTCATCACCAAACAGTAAAACAATTAATTGCTCTGAAAAGAAAAAAAGAGGAACTGCTGTAATTAAAAATAGTAAAAAATTAAGCCTGTAAAAATTAAGTAGCCGATGCTTATAAATCTCGACTGAATTACTCTTTGCATGCTGAATGGCAGGAAACAGTGAAGTTTTAAGCATCAATGGCAGAAAAGCTATAGCTTCAATTAAACGCAGTGCCACACTATAAAAACCAACTTCATTAATACCCACCATCTCTTTCAGCATTATTTGATCAACCCTCGCTTGAATCATCAAAATAAGCCCACTAAATATTAACGGCCAAGAGTCGTGAAGCAGAGTTTTAGCCACTTGCCATTCAAAGCACCAATTAAACAGTTTTAATTGACTACTTTTATTATAAAAATAAAGTAAGCCTATCGCGAGGATTGCAGTATCAAATACCATCACTAATGCAAAAGCTACTAAAGAAGCATTGTTTAAAATAAGTGAAATTTTAATAATACTTGAGATGGCCAAGCAAATAGTATTAGCTAGGGCAACATATTTAGAAAGTACTATTGATTGATAATAAAAATCGATTACATTAAAACTTTGAAAAATTGTCGATGATGCAATGATAAAAACTAGAAGGTTAGTGTATTGATCGTTACTAGTCATTTGAACCGCAACAGCTAATACTAGTAGAGTAACGATAGCTCCCAATAACTTTAAACCAAATGCCGTACCAAGCAAAACATCCCGTTTCACTTCACTTTTAACTAATTCACGAACAACTATGCCATCTAACCCCAGTGTAGCTATTGCAGTGAATAGAAAAACGAAACTTTGAGCATAACTAAGCAAACCAAACTGTTCAGGACCTAAATACCTTGCCACCCATATCCCAACAAAAAGGCCAATAAACATCCGTAAAACTTTCTCAGCGAACAACCATGAAGTATTGCTGAAATAACGCCTAATACCTTGATGTTGTTTAAGCTCTTTTAATTTTGACAGCACCTTGATTATTTATCGTCTAAAGTCATTTTGATGCTTTAAAAACCATGAATAAGTTTGTTTTAATCCATCTTCTAGACTTATGGATGCTTTCCAGCCTAATCGTTCGATGCGTGAAACATCCATTAACTTTCTTGGCATTCCATCAGGTTTACTGCTATCAAACTCAACTTCACCATTAAACCCAACGACTCTTGCTACAGTTTCAACTAACTCTCTAATTGTGCAGTCAATTCCTGTACCGACATTTATATGAGATAACATTGGACTTGTTTCTTGTTGATATAACTCATCATCCAAATTCATTATAAAAACAGAGGCTTCAGCCATTTCATCTACATGTAAAAACTCACGCATTGGTTTACCTGTTCCCCATGCAATGACCTTATCAGCATTATCAAGCTTTGCTTCATGAAACCGCCTCAGTAATGCAGGAAGGACATGAGAGTTATCTGGGTGAAAATTGTCATTTTCGCCATAAAGGTTGGTAGGCATTACGCTACGATAATCACGTCCATATTGTCGGTTATAGCTTTCACACAATTTTATTCCAGCTATTTTTGCTACCGAATATGGTTCATTTGTACTTTCCAGTGTTCCAGATAACAAAGCATCTTCTGCCATAGGCTGTTTTGCATTTTTTGGGTAAATACACGAAGAGCCAAGAAACAGTAGCTTATTAACATCATTAGTATGAGCGGCATGAATGATATTTGCTTCTATCATCAAGTTTTCATAAATAAAATCAGCTGGGTATTCATTATTAGCATGAATGCCTCCAACTTTTGCAGCAGCCAAGTAAACTTGGTCAATTTTAACTTGTGAAAAAAACTGATTAACAGCTTGCTGATCCAGTAAATCTAGCTCATCTCTTGTCGCAGTTATAATGTTATTGTCAGTGTTTAGTTTGAGCTGTTTAATAATAGCTCTTCCAACCATACCATTATGGCCGGCTACGTATATATTCTTAGTCATATTTTATTCCACTGACACTGGCACTTCGTGGCCATGCTGTTTCAAGAGTGAATGACGTTGAGCCACTTTCAGATCTTCAGCGACCATTTCTCGACACATTTCTTGTGCTGTTATTTCTGGTACCCAACCGAGGTCTTTCTTTGCTTTAGTTGGATCACCAAGTAATGTTTCTACTTCAGCTGGTCTGAAATAGCGTGGATCAATTTTAACAATTACATCCCCAACGGCTACAGATAAAGGACTTTCACTTTCAATAGAATCTACGATCCCTTTTTCTTCAAGACCTTGCCCTTCAAAACGTAACGTTATACCTATTTCTTCAGCTGACCATTGAATAAACTCACGTACTGAATATTGCAAGCCAGTAGCAATAACAAAGTCATCAGGATTATCTTGCTGCAGCATCATCCACTGCATTCGTACATAATCTTTTGCATGGCCCCAATCACGTAGAGCATCCATGTTACCCATGAATAAGCAGTCCTCTAAACCATAAGCAATGTTTGCAAGGCCCCTAGTAATTTTACGCGTTACAAACGTCTCACCTCGACGTGGAGATTCATGGTTAAACAAAATGCCATTACAGGCATACATACCATAAGATTCACGATAATTCACCGTAATCCAATAAGCATACATTTTTGCAACTGCATAAGGAGAGCGGGGATAAAACGGGGTTGTTTCTGTTTGAGGTATTTCTTGAACTTGTCCATATAACTCGGAGGTAGAAGCCTGATAAAAACGTGTTTTTTTCTCCAAGCCTAATAAGCGAATAGCCTCAAGTAACCGCAGCGTCCCCATAGCATCAACATCTGCCGTATATTCTGGAGATTCAAACGAAACAGCTACATGTGATTGAGCACCGAGATTGTACACTTCGTCAGGTTGTACTTCTTGCAAGATACGAGTCAAATTTGAAGAATCAGTTAAATCTCCATAATGAAGTATGAAGTTTTTATTATCTACATGAGGATCCTGATATATATGATCAACTCGCTGAGTATTAAAGCTAGAAGCACGGCGCTTTATACCATGTACCTCATAGCCTTTTTCTAATAAAAACTCGGCTAAATAAGACCCATCTTGGCCTGTAACGCCCGTTATTAATGCTTTTTTCATCATGAGTTTTTATATTTACCTATAACTGTTTAATTGTTCTAAAATATCAGTGCACAATTTCTAACACATATCTTTTATGGGATAGCTATAATTTAGCGATTGATAATTTTTTACTCTACCGTAACCGATTTGGCCAAATTTCTAGGCTGATCCACATCAGTACCCTTAATCAGAGCAACATGATAACTCAATAGCTGCAAAGCAATGTTAAATGTAATTGGTGCAGTGATTCGACCAACATTACTCGTAACTTTTAGCACTGTAAAACTGCTTTCCGAGCTTAATTGAGATTGCTCATCTTCAAATACGATCATCTGTCCGCCACGCGCCTTTACTTCTTGTAGGTTTGACTTTAGTTTTTCTAATAAATCATCCAATGGAGCAATAGCAACGACTGGCATATTTTCATCAATCAAAGCTAAAGGCCCATGCTTTAACTCACCAGCAGGATAGGCTTCAGCATGAATATAGCTAATCTCTTTGAGTTTTAAAGCTCCTTCCATTGCTATCGGATACATAGTGCCACGACCAAGAAATAAAGCATGTTGTTTATCGGCGAATAACTTGGCTATATCTTTTACGGTTTCTTCCTGATTAAGTGCTCGATTAATTAAATTCGGCAGTTTTTGCAGACCCAAAACAATGCGTTGCTCTTGCTCGTCACTAATCCGTTGTTGAATTTTACCGATACTGGTAACTAATAACGATAAAACGACCAATTGAGTGGTAAATGCTTTTGTGGAAGCAACACCAATTTCTGGCCCAGCCTGTGTCAAACACGTCAAATCAGACTCTCTAGTCAGGCTTGATTCGGGCACATTACAAATAGTTAATGTTGGGACATTTATATTCTGCAGTGTCTTAACTTGCTGAAGCGCAGCAAGGGTATCTGCCGTTTCACCTGACTGGCTAACGGTAACAAATAAAGTGTTATTTTGGATAACAGGGTTACGATACCGGTACTCACTGGCCACCTCCACCTGACAAGGCATATTCAAAATATCTTCAAACCAATATTTTGCTACTAAGCCGGCATGGTAACTCGTACCACAGGCTATAATTTGTACTTGTTCAACTTGGGAAAAGGTTTGTTCAGCCTGATGACCAAAACTGGAGACTAAAACATGATTCTGACTTATCCGTCCTTCAAGGGTATCAATCACAGCTTGTGGCTGCTCAAAAATCTCCTTATGCATAAAATGTTTATGCTCGCCTAATTCCACTGCCGTTGCAGATAAACTTGATTGCTTAACTTCTCTTTCAACAGCTTGACCTTGAGCATCAAATATTTGAATGTCTTCCCTTGATATTTTTGCAATATCACCTTCTTCAAGGAAAATAAACTGCTGAGTAACGGGTAATAATGCTGACACATCTGACGCAATAAAATTTTCACCAATACCAAGTCCGATAACCAAAGGACTACCTTTTCGAGCAGCAATCAAGGTATCTGGTGAGTTTTTATCAATCACGCCAAGTGCAAATGCACCATCAAATTCTGCTATTGCTTGTTGTACCGCGGTAAAAAGGTCAGCACAGTTTTCTAATTGAGCATGGATCGCATGCGCTACCACTTCAGTATCCGTTTCTGACTCAAAAACGTAACCTTGCTGTTGCTGGCTTTGCTTTAATTGCTGATAATTTTCAATAATGCCATTATGTACTACGGCTACACTATCATTGCTAATATGTGGATGAGCATTATCTACAGATGGTATGCCATGAGTTGCCCAGCGTGTATGTGCAATGGCTAATTTACCAACTAATGGCTTGGCTTGTTGCTCAATTTTCTGCTGTAATTTTTTAATTTTACCTAGCGAACGAATACGCTCTAATCCTGTTTCATCTTGGATCGCAATTCCTGATGAATCATAACCTCGATACTCTAGACGTCGAAGTCCTTCCAGTAATACCGGTACTAAGTTTCGTTCAGCAACACCACCAACTATGCCACACATAAGTTTATTTCCATATTGAATGTTGCCGATATTTTACACTGCATTAGTTTGCTTTTCTGCATCATTATTTAAATTTTTGGTGCTAGATGCTAACAAATCTTCAACTCCACATTGTGGTTTAAAGCCATCTACATGATTTAACAGTATTGTCCGTAACATTTGAAAATCATCCTGCTTAATAGCTTGGTCAATTTCCTTAATAATCTTACTTAGTTCATGCCAAGGAATAATCGCTTCTTCAGCACGCATAATCTTGCTATGTATCGTTTCAGACACCTTATCGCCAATCAGTAATTCTTCATACAGCTTTTCGCCCGGACGCAGACCAGTCACTTGGATTGCTATATCACCATCCGGTTGTTCATTATCTTTTAGGGTAAAACCACTTAGATGAATCATTCGTTTTGCTAAGTCGATGATTTTGACTGGCGAGCCCATGTCTAATACAAAAACATCGCCACCTTCCCCCATAGCGCCAGCCTGGATAACCAGCTCAGCCGCTTCAGGAATCGTCATAAAATAACGAATAATTCGTTCATCGGTTAATGTGATTGGACCACCTTTCGCTATTTGCTCTCTAAATAAAGGTACAACAGAGCCGGAGGAGCCTAATACATTACCAAACCGTACCATGGTGAAACGAGTGCCATTATTTAAATCACTTTCTAATGATAAGGCTTGTAAAACCAACTCAGCAAACCGTTTGCTCGCGCCCATGGTATTGGTAGGACGAACTGCTTTATCGGTAGAGATCAAAACAAATGTTTCAACATCTGCCGCAATAGCGGCTTGGGCACAGCGTAAAGTGCCAAACACATTATTACGAGTTCCTTCACCGGTATTTTGCTCAACAATGGGCACATGTTTATATGCCGCAGCATGATAGATAGTATTGACTTGGAATTTGTTACAAATCATTTCAACGCGGTGTTGATCTTGCACTGAGCCAAGGGCAGCAATAATTTGAATATTTTCATTCAGCTGTTGCAACTCTTTTTCAATCGCATATAAACTAAATTCATTCAGCTCAAACAACACCAGCGACTGCGGATTTAGTTGCATGATTTGCCGACACAACTCAGCACCAATCGAGCCACCCGCTCCTGTCACCATCACTACTTTCCCGGTGATATTGGCATGTAATAAGGACTGAATAGGTTCGACACTATCGCGACCTAGTAAATCAGCAATTTCGACTTCTTGAATATCAGAAACGTTCACCTTACCTTCTGCAATATCAGCAAGTGCAGGTAACGTTCGAACATGAATCGGGAAAGGCTCTAATAGGCCAATAATTTCTTGTCTTCGACTCCTTGATATAGATGGCAATGCGAGTAACACATCTCTTACATCATACTTTTCAATCAAATGTGTCAATTGACTTAATGAGTAGACACTCAATTTATTTATGTGTTGCTGATGTAAGCTCGAATCATCATCAATAAATCCTACAGGACGTAGTTGGTTACCTTGCAATAATACATTAGCAAGTTGAGCCCCTGAAGCGCCTGCACCATAGATAAGTACTGGCGGCGCGTATCGATTTGCTACACGTTTACTTTGCCCTTGCTGATACTGTGAAAACCACCATCTGGCGATGAGCCTTGTTCCTCCAGCAAAGATCAATAATATAAGTGCATTAATGCCATAAACAGTTCTTGGAATAACACCTTCGACATTTGCTAGCAAAACAATCACAGCAAAAATCAACGCATAGAGAACTGTTGCCTTTAGTACCGTCCATAATGCTTGCATTCCCATATAACGAACAATGGCTCGATATAGGCCGAACTTAATGAAGATTGGAATTGATACTATTGGAGCGAAGAAGAAGATCCACAACTGCTGCTGTGTAGGTTGATAAAACTCACTAAGTCTTAATGAAAAAGCCAGCCATAAGGCCAATATAGTCGCAACAAAGTCAGCAATAAGCGTTAAAAAACGTTTAATACTGCGTGACCGAGTTAAAAACCAATGTGAAATCACTGATAACTGTTGCGGCATAACGCTATGAAAGTCCCTTGCATATAGAAGATTAAAACCGCGCTAAGTTTAACGTAGTCGCTTTCAATAACCTAATATAAACATGGTTAATATATTCGTAAGGGAATCTAGAATAGAGGGATATTGTATAATCGAAATTAACAACTTTTATTTCGATTAAATAAATGGTACGCCCGGCAGGATTCGAACCTGCTACCCTCGGCTTAGAAGGCCGATGCTCTATCCAAATGAGCTACGGGCGCATTAAGAATATCTAATCTAGGATGGTTCGATATATTTAGAAGTGGTCGGGGCAGAGAGATTCGAACTCCCGACCCTCTGGTCCCAAACCAGATGCGCTACCAGACTGCGCTATGCCCCGACATTTCGAAGAACAGACATCCCCGAAGAAGGCGAAATAATACGCCGTTGACCTACAACAGTCAATCACTGATTTCATTATTTTTGAAGTTATTTACTCAACATGAGAATATAGCTATTTTTGATTGTCCGGATACGCTGAATGACTGCTCAAATTATCGATGGCAAAGCGATTGCCGCCGAGCTTAAACAAAACCTTAAACTGGCCACCCAGCAACGCTTGGAGGCGGGTAAACGCCAACCTGGCTTGGCTGTTGTACTAATTGGCAGCAACCCAGCATCACAAGTGTATGTGGGTAGTAAACGTCGCAGTTGCGAAGAGATTGGTTTTAAATCTGATTCTTATGATTTACCTGAGACAGCATCAGAAGCGGAATTATTAACGCTAATTGAGCAACTAAATGCTGATAATGAAATTGATGGCATCTTAGTACAGCTGCCTTTACCAGCTCATATCAATACTGAAGTAGTCATTGAGCATATTGCTCCTCACAAAGATGTTGATGGTTTTCATCCTTATAATATAGGTCGACTAGCACAACGTAATCCACAACTTCGTCCCTGCACACCAAAAGGTATCATTACCTTATTAAAGCACACTGGTGTTGATTTGCGAGGCCAAGAAGCTGTTGTCATTGGTGCATCTAATATTGTGGGTCGGCCAATGTCATTAGAGCTGTTACTGGCCGGCTGTACAACAACCGTCTGTCACCGCATGACTAAAGACATAGAAACTCATGTTCGTAATGCAGACATCGTAGTTGTTGCCGTAGGCAAACCGAATTTTATTCCTGGCGATTGGATTAAAGAAGGCGCTATTGTTATTGATGTGGGTATTAACCGTCTAGCAGATGGCTCTTTAACCGGTGATGTCGAGTTTGATGTTGCCAAGAAAAAAGCCGCATGGATCACGCCCGTTCCTGGTGGCGTCGGACCTATGACGGTTGCAACGTTAATGGAAAACACCTTATACGCTGCTGAAAACCTTCATCAATCTTAAGCATAAAAAAAGCCCCCATACACGTTAATGTATGAGGGCTTTTTTTTTAAACGCTAAACTCGCCGCCAACTCGTCTTGCCGGCAGTATCCTCTACAATGATTCCCATCGCCGTCAACTCATCTCTGACTTGATCGGCTTTAGCCCAATCCTTATCTTCACGCGCTTGTTTTCTAGCGACGATTAACGCTTCGATCTTCTCAGCGTCTTCATCATTTTCAGCATCGCCAGTTAAAAACGTTTCGGCTGATTGTTGAAATAAACCTAAAACTTGGCCACAAGAGTTTAATAATCCTGCAAAATAACCAATCTGTTGGTCATTGTTTTGTTCTTGCGCCTTATTGAGAGCCTGACGCACATCAGTCATCACCGATAAGGCCAATGCTGTATTAAAGTCATCATCCATTGCCGCAGCAAAACGCGTCCCAAACTCGGTATCATCCCGCCAAACAACATCATCAATTAGCTCAACACTTCTCAACGTATTATAAAAACGAGTTAATGCATTCTTAGCTTGGTCTAATTGCTCCTCAGAGTAATTCAATGGACTACGATATTGGCTGGTTAAGATGAAGTAACGCACCACTTCTGGGTCATATTTAGCTAATACTTCACGAACAGTAAAAAAGTTGCCTAGAGATTTAGACATTTTTTCATCATCAATGCGGACAAAGCCGTTATGCATCCAATAATTTACTGACTGACAACCATGAGCACCTTCAGACTGAGCAATTTCATTTTCATGATGAGGGAACTGTAAATCTTGACCTCCACCGTGAATATCAAAATGTTCACCTAGACACGTTGCCGACATTGCTGAGCATTCAATATGCCAACCAGGTCGTCCACGACCCCATGGCGATTGCCACGCAGGTTCTTCAGGTTTTGCTGCCTTCCATAATACGAAGTCTAATGGATCATCTTTAGCGGTGTTAACAGCTACTCGCTCACCTGCACGCAATTCATCTATATTGCGACCAGATAATTTGCCGTAGCTATCAAACTTGCTGACATCATAATAGACATCACCATTATCAGCACTGTAAGCAAAGCCTTTTTTAATCAGCGTTTCAATCATGGCAATGATTTCAGCCATTGATTCCGTTGCTTTAGGCTCTTGGTCAGGCCTTAATGCACCTAATGCATCTGCATCGTGATGCATTTCTTTGATAAAACGCTCGGTTAACGATGAAATAGACTCACCATTCTCATTGGCACGAGCGATGATCTTGTCATCAATGTCGGTGATGTTTCGGATATAGGTCACATCATAACCACAAGCACGCAAGTAACGAGCAACTACATCAAAGACCACCATCACGCGTGCATGGCCAACATGACAAAAGTCATATACCGTCATGCCACAGACATATAGTTTTACTTTGCCTTCTTGTAAAGGCTTAAATTCATCTTTCTGTCGAGTTAACGTGTTATAGATTTTTAACATAGTGTTTACTTTTTTGATGTATCTCTTAAACCAATGGTTAGATTGAATACAGGCGTATCAACGCTATGCTCATAACGGTCACTAACAAAATAGCCTTCTCGTTCAAACTGAAAAACAGTTTCAGCTTCACAATTAACAATTGTCGGCTCAGCAATAGCTTTAATCACTTTTAAAGAATTCGGATTCACATCATCAAGATAGTTATCCGTTGCCTTTCCTGGAGCTTCAGCCAAAAATAACCTGTCATATAACCGTAACTCGACTTCTTTACCTTCAGTCACTGAAACCCAATGAATAACACCACGTGGTTTCATTTCAGCTGGAGGGTTCTGACCAATAGTATCAGGTACTAAAGAAGCAATAATTTCAATAACTTCACCCTGCTCATTCTTGATGACATCGTCTGCCTTAATGACATAAGCACCACGTAAACGCACATAATCGCCAATCACCAAACGCTTGAATTTTTTACGGCTCAAACTGGTATCTTCACTAAAATCGGACGCATCAATATAAATGTCTTTAGTGAAAGGTAAGGAACGCTTACCCATGGCTTCCTGTTGCGGATGATTCGCGGCTTCCAACCATTCAACACTGTCAGGGGCGTTAGTAATGCTTACTTTCAAAGGATTCAATACACACATGGCACGTGCTGAATTTTCATTCAGATCATTGCGAATTTCAAATTCGAGTTGAGCAATATCAACAACACCGTCTGTTTTTGCCACGGCAAGGCCGTCACAAAAAGAGCGTAGTGCTGTAGCCGAATACCCTCGTCTTCTCATGCCTGAAATCGTTGGCATTCTAGGATCATTCCAGCCAGTAACTATCTGTTCATCGACCAGTTGTTTTAACTTACGCTTACTCGTCATCGTATAATTAATATTTAGACGACCAAACTCATACTGCTTTGGCTGTGAAGGCACTGGCAGGTTTTCAGTAAACCACTCATATAAAGGGCGGTGATCCTGAAATTCCAGCGTACAAATACTGTGAGTTATGCCTTCAATCGCATCTTCCTGGCCATGGGCAAAATCATAGCTGGGATAAATACACCATTTGTCACCGGTTTGATGATGCGATTCCTTGCGAATACGATAAAGAATCGGGTCACGCATATTCATATTGGGCGAAGCCATATCTATCTTCGCACGCAACACACAAAAGCCTTCATCAAAATCGCCTTGCTTCATTTTTTCAAGCAAACTCAGGTTTTCTTCTACGCTGCGATTACGAAATGGAGAAGCCTTACCCGGCTTGGTCGCCCAACCTCGATATTCACTGGCTTGTTCGGGAGCAAGGTCACAAACGTAAGCTAGTCCCTCTTTGATCAGATGAATAGCCCAATCGTAAAATTGATCGAAATAACTTGAAGCATAATGCACATCACCAGTCCACTGAAAACCCAGCCACTGGATATCTTCCTTGATTGCATCAACGTATTCCTGATCTTCTTTGGCAGGATTAGTATCATCGAAGCGTAAGTTACATTCACCACCGAACTCCTCAGCTAAACCGAAGTTCAGGCAAATAGACTTGGCATGGCCGATATGCAAATAGCCATTGGGTTCAGGAGGAAAGCGGGTAACCACTTTTCCGTGCACCCTGCCAGCGTCAATATCTTCCTGAATAATAGTGCTTATAAAATTATGATTAACTGTAGATTCTGACATATCGAATGATAAAAGTTATATGAAAACGCGCATTATACGCTTACCGCCGTGTCGGGTAATAGCACTCTTTTCAATATAAACCAACAAACCGACCAAATACATTACAGGTATTATCCAAATGGATAAAACCCATTGGACTAGCTGCAAATCGTATTTTTGGATTCATGTCAGCTATTTTAGGCATGTTAACAATCAAATGTGGCTTAAACACTCCACTTAAATCGTTAATTGCACTATTATGTATTATTTGTTGTTAATCATTGGAACCAAGTCCTTATGAAAATGTTTTTTCGCTATTTGGCAGCCGTATTTTTAGCAGTTTTTTCATTATCCGCTTTTGCCGAAGGAGGCACTGCTATGCCACAAGTTAAATTAGAAACATCTCAAGGTGACATTGTCATCGAACTAAATGCCGACAAAGCACCCAAAACTGTTGCCAATTTTATTAGCTATGTAGAAGATGGCTTTTACAACGGTACGGTTTTTCATCGTGTGATCAAAGACTTTATGATTCAAGGTGGTGGTTTCACAGAAGATTTTGTTCAAAAGTCCCCTAACGCCGCTATCAAAAATGAAGCCAATAATGGGCTAACTAACAGCCGAGGCTCACTTGCCATGGCTCGTACCGGCGACCCGCATTCTGCAACTGCACAGTTTTTTATCAACACAGTAGATAATGAATTTTTAAACTTCCGTGGCGAACAAGGCGCAGCTTGGGGTTATGCAGTTTTTGGTGAAGTAGTAGAAGGTATGGACGTAGTCGATGCTATTCGTACCGTAAGTACTGGCAATAAAAGCGGTCATCAAGATGTTCCTACAGAAAATATCGTCATTATCAACGCAACTGTTGTTGAATAATTAACGAGCTTAAACCTCACCTTTTAACTCATTAAAAGGTGAGGTTTTATTCACTATGTCCACACTGTTTATCTCCGATCTTCACCTTAGCCCCGACAATCCAGAACTTATCGATCTTGCCACTCAGTTTCTAGTGAAAAACACGCAAGATGTTTCTGCACTGTATATTCTTGGCGATCTATTTAATACCTGGCTGGGTGATGATGTCGTGCCTAACGAATTTAGTCCTTTCGTTACTGCGTTACAACATTTACAGCAACAAGGCATTAAACTCTACTTAATGGTTGGTAACCGAGACTTTATGCTTGGCCGCATCTTTGCACAACAAGCCGGCTGCCAATTACTTACTGATCCGACAGTCATTGAGCTTTATGGTCAACAAACCTTATTGATGCATGGCGACAGTTTATGTACCGATGATATTTCTTATCAACGCTACCGGTTATGGTCTCGCAACAAGTTACTGCAGTGGTGTTTTTTAAAGCTACCGACTCGTTTCCGACAAAATATTTCCGATAAAATTAAACAGAAAAGTAGTCAGAAGAAGCAATATAAGTCCGCTATGATCATGGATGTGAATAGCAATGAAGTCGACAAAGTGATACGTAAATATAAAGTGAAATATTTGATTCACGGCCATACACACCGGCCCGCGATTCACTCAGTTAGCATTGGCAATACTATAACTCATCGTATTGTATTGGGAGATTGGTATAAGGAAGTAACGTATTTAAAATGCGATGACCAAACCATGACATTAGTTGATCACCGCATCAATGCTGAACAATCAGTATTAGAACTTAGCTGATACCTGTTCATCTAAGATTTGTTTTAGACGTTTTGGTGGTACATAGCCAGGTAACATTTGGCCACTTTCAAGAAATAAAGCCGGCGTACCTTGCACACCTATTTTCCGCCCTAATTCGTACTGCGCTTGAATAGGGTTGTCGCAGCTTTCAGCTGTAACAGCATTACCACTTTTAGCATCATCCATTGCTTGCTGGCGATCGGTTGCACACCAAACATTTGCCGCTTTATCAAAGGACTCTGAATCTATGCCTGCTCGTGGAAACGCTAAGTAACGAACCGCAATACCTAGATCATTATAGCCAGCCATTTCTTGGTGTAACTTTCGACAATAACCACAGTCAATATCGGTAAATACAGTGATGGTATGTTCAACCTTTTCCGGTGAATATATGATCATATCTGTTTCATTCAATGTTGATAACGCTTGTTTTCTTAAGCTAACTCGCTTGTTTTCAGTCAAGTTTTGACGTGTTTGCAATGAGACAACATCACCTTGAAACACATAACGTAAATCTTGTGAAAAGTAGACAATTTCACCATTTATAACCGTTTCTATCATCCCGGTATTATCAACGGGACTAATACTGTCAATGCTGACACCCGGCATAATGACTTCTAGTTGTTTCTTAATTTCAGCATTATCTGCTGCTTGAACAACAAGGCTGGCTAGTAATAATAGCGGCGCAACAACGTTTTTCAACATAATGTTTCCTAATCTCTAAAATTATTGAACTGTAACGGCATATCGACCGCATCATTGCCTCGTAGTAAAGTCATCACACCTTGTAAATCATCACGCTTCTTGCCTGTTACTCGTACACTCTCACCTTGTACTGCAGCTTGAACTTTTGATTTACTTTCTTTGATTAATTTAACAATCTTACGAGAAAGGTCTTTATCAATCCCCTCCCTAACAATAACATCTTGTTTACGCATTTTGCCGTTACCAATGGAGTCTTTTATTTCAAGACAACTTATATCAATGCTACGTTTAACTAATTTTAATCTGAGAATGTCAGCCAACTGCTCTAGTTGAAAGTCACTATCCGCATGCATCGTTAGTACCTTGTCCGACTGTTCAACTCGTGCATCAGTTCCACGAAAATCAAAACGGTTTGCTACCTCACGATTCGCCTGATCAACCGCATTAGTCAACTCATGTTTATCTACTTCAGAAACGATATCAAACGATGGCATTACTTTCTCCTAACTATATTCATAAATGAACGGCAGTTTACCATTTGCTCATCGACAAATCTGCAATTTCATCCCCGCGGATGATGCTGTGCATGTAATGTTTTTAATCGCTCTTTAGCGACGTGGGTGTAAATCTGCGTGGTAGATAAATCTGAATGGCCGAGAAGTAACTGTACAACTCTAAGATCGGCACCATGATTAAGTAAATGGGTAGCAAACGCATGGCGCAGTGTATGCGGTGACAACTCTTTATCTATATCAGCTAACTGTGCATAACGTTTAATCAAATACCAAAAGGCCTGCCGTGACATAGCTTTGCCGCGACGCGTCGGAAATAGATCTTCGCTAATACGACCGCTTAATATTATTGGTCTGCTCTCTAGTAAATAGCGTTGTAACCAATCCATCGCTATCTCACCTAACGGTACTAACCGTTCTTTATTGCCTTTACCAATGCAACGAACTAATCCTTGCCGTAAGTTTACTTGCTCAAACTTAAGTGTTATCAGTTCAGTTACCCGTAAACCCGTTGCGTATAGCACTTCTAACATTGCGCGATCACGTAAGCCGATAACATCACTGTCATCGGGTTGGTTGAGTAAGGAATCCACTTCAGCTTCAGTAATGCTTTTCGGTAAAGGCTTGCCCAACCTTGGTGACTCAATCTGACTAGTTGGATCACTATCACGAACTTCTTCACGAGTAAGGTAGCGATAAAAGCGACGTAATGATGACAAAAAACGTGCCTCACTGCGTACTTTTCGGCCTTCCCTCATCCGCTCGTTTTGATAGCGAAGAATATCGTTGCGAGTTGCAACTGACAGGTCAATATCAAATGTGCTTAACCAGCCTGCAAAAGCTAATAAATCACGACGATAAGCTACAACTGTATTTTTACTTAAGCCTGATTCCAGCCATAAAGAGTCTAAAAATGGCTCTAAATAAAAGCAAGTTACAGCTTCGAATTTGTCATCACTCAAATTTGATGATTCTTCACTCATAATTATTAGTTCATCACACCATTGTTATCTGCAAAAATATGTATGATAAATCTATAACAAAAAAAAGGGCAGTGCTGAAACAGCACTGCCCTTTTTAATAATCTATCCTGAATCAAAAACTCAATCCAGAATTGGGAATTATTAACCCAACTTTTCTTTAATACGTGCAGCCTTACCAGTAAGTTCACGTAAGTAGTATAGTTTCGCGCGGCGAACATCACCACGGCGAATTACTTCAACACTACCTATTGCTTGGCTATGTGTTTGGAAAACACGTTCTACACCAACACCATTCGAAATTTTGCGAACTGTGAATGCAGAATGTAAACCACGGTTACGCTTAGCGATTACAACACCTTCAAAGGCTTGTTCACGCTCACGATCACCCTCTTTAATTTTTACTTTTACAACAACTGTATCGCCTGAAGAAAATGCAGGGATGTCCTGTCTTAATTGTTCAGCATTCAGCTGTTCGATAATATTACTCATTGTTCAACTCCCAACTATTCCTGCCCATTTTCGGCAATAAATTGTTCTAATAACGCTTTCTGTTCGCTAGTCAGTGTTGCCACATCTAACAAATCAGATCGCCGTAACCACGTTCGACCTAAAGACTGTTTAAGGCGCCACTTTCGTATTGCCTCATGATCTCCACTTAACAGTACTTCAGGTACTGTCTGGTCATCCAATTGTTCGGGTCTTGTATAATGTGGATGGTCTAATAAACCGTCCATGAATGAATCTTGCAGTGCAGATTCAGCATCACCCAACACACCTGGTAATAATCTAGCCACGCCATCAATTAAGACCATCGCTGCTAATTCACCACCACTAAGGACATAGTCACCAATAGACCATTCCTCATCAATCTCTTGCTCTATCAAACGTTCATCGACGCCTTCATAGCGACCGGCAACAAAAATCATCGTTTCTCTTGTTGCCAGCTCTTTTAAACTTTGTTGATCCAACACTTTACCTTGCGGTGAAAGATAAGCAACCTTTGTTTGCTCGCCCAACTGCTTTTTTGCAGCATGTATGGCATCACGTAAGGGCTTAACCTTCATCACCATACCTGGACCACCACCATAAGGCCGATCATCCACCGTTTGATGTTTATCTTGAGTGAAATCACGAGGATTCCAATATTCAAGACTTAACTTATCTTGCGTTACCGCCCGACCCGTTACACCATATTGCGTTATTGCATCAAACATTTGAGGAAACAAAGACACCACACCTAAGCGCATGTTACTTGTCTCATCAATAATCTACTCCCCAATCAACTCGAATAAGCTTTGCATTCAAATCAACCAGTTCAACAAACTCACCCAAGACAAACGGAATCAATCGCTCTTCATTATTGCCATCTTCTTTCACTACCAACACGTCATGTGCACCAGTTTCAAGTAAATGATCAACTTGCCCTAATACTTCATCCTGCAAGTTAATAACAGTTAATCCGACTAAATCAGACCAGTAATACTCATCTTTTCCCGTTGGTTTTAACTGTGAGTGTTTTATTGCTAGCTCGACACCCACTAAAGGTAAAACTTGGTCACGGTCAGTTATATTTTCTAACGCCATGACGACACCCTTACCTTGAGTGCGACCATCAGTTACTTTCACCTCAACCCACTCACCTCTGCGTGAGATAAATAAAGGTGAGTAACTTAAAACATTACTGCGGGGATCAGTGAATGAAAATACTTTCACCCAACCTTTAACCCCAAAGGCACCAGATATTTTACCTACCGGAATAAATTCCTCGGAACTCATTAATCTTGAACCTTACAAACAGTAGTTAATTAAGCGGCTTCTTGAGCTTGCTTAATTAATTTTGCAACGCGATCGCTAGGCTGCGCACCTAAACCAACCCAATGAGAAATACGTTCTAAATCTAAACGTAATGTCTCTTCTTGGCCTTTAGCCAATGGGTTAAAAAATCCTAAACGTTCAATGCAACGACCATCACGTTTGTTACGTGAATCTGTCACTACTACACCATAGAAAGGACGTTTTTTTGCGCCGCTGCGAGTTAATCTAATTGTTACCATAATTCTGCCCGTGAAAAACTGGATCGAAAAACAGACGTATTCTACGCATATATCTAGCGTTTGAAAAGAATAAGTTGCTTTATATTTTAAAAGGGTAAACCACCGCCCATCGGTAGCTTGCCACCTAAGCCTCGCATCATCTTAGCTAAGCCGCCTTTTTGTGACATTTTCTTCATCATCTTCTGCATTTGAGCAAACTGTTTTAATAAACGATTCACGTCTTGGATTTGCGTTCCTGATCCTGCTGCAATACGTTTTTTGCGAGAACCTTTAATAATATCTGGCCGAGTGCGCTCTTTTTTTGTCATTGAATTAATGATTGCTTCGAGCTTATTTAGCTCACCATCATTCACTTGTTGCTTTGCAGCGGCTGGGATATTAGCCATGCCCGGCATTTTTTCCAACATAGAACTCATTCCGCCCATCTTGCCCATCTGGCGTAATTGATCGCGAAAATCTTCTAAATCAAAGCCCTTACCCTTTTTAAGTTTAGATGCTAATTTTTCCGCCGCACCTTTATCCACTTTACGTTGAACATCTTCAACTAAGGATAAGACATCACCCATGCCTAATATTCGTGAAACAACTCGATCAGGATGAAAAGGTTCTAAGGCATCTGTTTTTTCGCCCACCCCCATAAACTTGATCGGCTTACCGGTGATCTGCCTAATAGATAGTGCTGCACCACCTCGTGCATCACCGTCTGTTTTAGTTAAGATAACACCAGTTAGCGGTAAAGCATCATTAAATGCTTTTGCTGTTACAGCGGCATCTTGCCCTGTCATGCTATCAACAGTAAACAATGTTTCAACAGGATCGATTGCCGCGTGGATCTGTTTGATTTCAGTCATCATGTCATCATCAATATGAAGACGACCGGCGGTATCGATAATAACTACATCAACAAACTGTAGCTTTGCCTGCTCTACTGCTGCTTTGGCAATTTCAACTGGATTTTGATCTGGTTGACTGGGGAAGAACTTCGCATCTACTTCAGTGGCCAACGTTTGTAACTGTTCAATCGCCGCAGGGCGATAAACGTCAGCACTGGCAACCATCACTGATTTTTTTTCACGTTCTTTTAACCAACGGGCTAATTTAGCCACACTGGTCGTTTTACCTGCGCCTTGTAAACCTGCCATCAAGATAACAGCTGGAGGTTGTGCATTCAGGTTGAGAGACTCATTAGCCTCCCCCATGACTGCAACCAGCTCATCATTGACCACTTTAACCAAGGCTTGGCCCGGTGTCAGGCTACGCAGTACATCTTGGCCCATTGCTCGTTCTTTTACACGCTCGATAAACTCACGAACAACAGCTAAAGCAACATCAGCCTCTAGCAATGCCATGCGAACTTCGCGCAATGTCTCTTTTACATTATCTTCTGTTATTCGACCTTGTCCGCGCAGCTTTTGTAGCGTACCACCAAGTCTTTCACTCAAACTATCAAACATGAGTCACCTTAAACCAACGTTACTGGCGTAATTCCGCCGAGAATTAACCATCTATATTTATAATCTACCAATTATAACCGAAATATATTGTTCAGATTATGATTACATCGTTTATCATTTAAGCTTATGAATAATAAAATCACTTTTAGCACAGGGATGAACTGACATGGCCATTGCCAATTCATTAGCTTTTATACTCTATCTTGGCTGCTGTGCTGTCCTCATAAGACAATTTGTCCAACCCCACCAAAACACAGTAGTCATTTCACTGCCTATTGAAATTCTTACTACACTGGCTTTACTGTTTCACGGCGCCGCGATCTTCTTCACGATGAAGCAAGCACAAGGTTGGGATGTGAGTTTATTCTCTACCATTTCTATAATCGCTTGGCTGATGGCACTGATTGCCTTTCTCTTTGGTTCAAAAACGAAGGCTCATCCTGGAATTATCATTTACCCATTGGTTGCGCTTAGTCTTATGTTACAAGTTCAATTACCAGCAGCAAATGTCAGTCCAGTCACTAACCCAGCTTTGGAATGGCATATCTTACTGTCATTATCAGCCTATAGCTTGTTCACTTTAGCGGCACTTCAAGCTATCGTCTTATCTATTCAAGATCAGCAACTACGTCAACGTCATATAGCGGGATTAATTCGCAAGTTGCCGGCATTACAGGCCATGGAGACAGCTTTATTTCAACTATTAACTACCGGTTTCGTGCTACTTACTATAGGTTTAATGACTGGGTTTATGTTTATTGATGATATTTTTAGCCAACATGTAGCTCATAAAACACTACTGTCGATCATTTCTTGGTGTGTGTTTGCTACACTTTTATGGGGACGCTGGCGCTATGGATGGCGAGGAAAAACAGCTGTGCGATGGACCTTAATCGGCTTCGCGTTTTTAGCACTGGCCTATATTGGCAGTAAATTCATCTTGGAATTTTTATTGGACCGCCCTTAATAGATCATGCTTGAAAGTACATCGCTATTATTATTATTTGTCATTCTGTTTGTCTTACTGCTATTTTCTGCCTTTTTTTCTAGCTCAGAAACAGCCTTGATGTCCCTTAACCGCTATCGCTTACGTCACCTCGAGCATCAAGGTCACCCAGGAGCCGTTTTAGCTAGTCAATTATTAGCTCGACCAGATCGGCTTATTGGACTTATCTTACTCGGCAATAATTTTGTTAATATTTTCGCCTCAGCAATCGCAACAATTATTGGCATCAAAATGTTTGGCGAAAATGGCATCGTTATCGCAACATTTTCACTTACCTTAATCGTATTATTATTTGCAGAAGTCACGCCCAAAACATTAGCAGCTCTTCATCCAGAAAGAGTTGCCTTTCCAGCTAGTTTCATCCTCAAGCCACTACTTTTTCTTCTATACCCATTAGTCTGGTTTATTAACGCCATTACTAATCGTTTATTGGCTTTATTAGGTGTTTCTGCAGAAGATGCAAATTCATCTGCAATTAATGCAGAAGAATTACGCATGGCCTTAATGGAAGCGGGCAGCATCATTCCTAAACGCCACAAAAAAATGTTAGTCAGTATTCTTGATTTAGAAAAAATTACAGTCAATGATGTGATGGTGCCTCGTAATGAAGTAGAAGGCTTAGATATCACCGCATCAATAACAGAAGTCAGCAGGCAACTCTCTCATTGTGCCCATACTCGGCTACCCGTTTATGAAGATACTTTAGATAACATCATCGGTATCTTACATGTTCGAAAAGCAATGCATTTATTAGCTCAAAATAACCTGACTAAAGAAACATTAAATAGTATCGTCAAAGAAGCTTATTTTGTGCCTGAAAGCACCCCTCTTAATACCCAGTTAATCCAATTTCAACGGCTACGCCGACGTACAGGCCTAGTAGTAGATGAATATGGCGATATCATTGGCCTGGTGACACTAGAAGATATCTTTAGAGAAATTGTCGGTGAATTTACTGCCGATTCAATCGATGAGGATAAAGATATCCATCCTCAACAGGATGGCAGTTATCTGATTAATGGCACGGCAAATATTCGGGAAATTAATCGCAACAATCATTGGCAATTGCCTACTGAAGGTCCTAAAACGATCAATGGTCTTATTCTAGAAGAGCTAGAAAGCATTCCTGATCCTGGTGTTAGTCTTCGTATCAATGATTATGTAATCGAAGTCATTCAAACTACTGATAATACGATTAAGACAATTCGTATTAGAGTAGCCGAACCACAGCAGAATCCGCAGTAATGTCGACCTACAATATAAAACTACATGGCTTGACCGATATAGACACCTCGTCTTTAAAATCCATGCTTAAATTAGCAAATGATTTACTTAGTCATGACTGGCAAATCATTGACGATGGTCAAGCTGACTTAACTATCTATTCATTTGATAGTGATGAAGGTATTACTGCTTGGCAACAACGTGGTGAAGGTTTTACCGCATTATTAACAAAAACGGGCAATATCACTGAACCAGTCGATATTATTTTAAAAAAGCCCTTACGAACAACCAACTTTTCCGAAGCACTTAATCTTATTGAAGATAAAATTTCTGCGCAGCAAGCTAAGGAAATACCTCTTCCAGTCGACACTAGCCCAATAAAACAAAAGCAAAAAAAAACTAGTTCAGTGTTGTCATCACTGTCATCAGGCTTATCAAAATATATCTCGGGTAAAAAATCGACTACGAAAAAAACAGCCTCGTTATCACTGCAGCTACCCGAGCAGAATGCTTCAGCCAATGATACTATCGTTGATGCCGAGTTATTAACCAATTGGCTTGATAGCCTTAACTATAGCGATAACAACCATACTATCGCTGCACTATTAGGTAATTTGATCCCGTTAAATCGTTTAACTATTGCACATAAAGTTCGTTTTGAATTACTAGAAATTTATCGCACTGTTATCCATAAAATACTGTTTACTCGTGATATAGCTGCCATAAAAAGAGATTTGGATGTTTCCGCCGAACATTTAAAAGCCATCAAAACACTTAGCCTTGCTATCGATGAGTTAACTATTGGCTATAAAATAATCGTCACTCAGTTAGAGCAGAAAGGTGACAATGCCGAAACCAGTAAATTCTTCTTATTAGTTATAAACCGCAGTGCAGAACAATTAGCACAACAAGTCTTACATGCATTTCAATATTATCGTAGCCCACCGCCAACGGCACTGTATGAGCTACATCAGCTTTATTTGTTTTGTGAAGATAATGAAATTCTTCATAAACAAGCTGAATTTAAGGATAAAGCTAATGGCAGTAGCTTTATCCATATATATACACAGATACTTCTTCTCAGTATTTCCGAGCCATATAGCCTAGAAAAATTTGATGTCATTCGTCTATTTAAATTAATGCATAAGTTTTCTGATCAAGTTGAAATCATTCCGCTTACTGATAAACAAAAAAATACTAGCAGTGACTTCTTAATGACCGGTCATTTTTGTTTGGACGGTACAAAAGATCATCCCCCTACAGCTATGGCTGCAACTTCGATAGAAACTCGCTCTTTATCCAGCACACGGTTATTTAATACTCAACCCGTATTACTCGCAATAGAACAAGTCTTTAAACGTGCAGCACAAGCCTCGGCCCAAGCAGCATTTGATACTGATATCCAGTTATTAAAAAAAATCATCCCGCAATTAAATACCTCTTATGAACGTAAATACCAACGCTTACCCAGCGTTCATGACCGTCAAATACATATTGCCAATGGCATTAAAGCTATTCATCATGGCCTAAAAGAAAACCATGTTGCTGAAGGTATTGATTGGGTGATAAATAACCAAGGCAGTGGCGGCATAATGGCAACAGCCAACAGTGATGAATGCTATAACTTACATATTGGTGATTTTATGGGCATCTTTGAAGCCGAATTACCGGTAAAGCTTGCCTCAGTCCGCTGGCTCAATATTGATAATAATGGCTTCACTCATATTGGCTTAGAACTTCATCCTGGCCACCCTTTACCGGTCTTTTGCTTAACAGAAGACAACAGTGAGTTTCCGGCATTATTATTACCTGAAAATGATGAATTAAAACTCGCCGCCACCTTAATCGTAAATAAGGGTGTTTATTCACCAAAGCGTCAACTTAAAGTGAAAGGCGATGGTGAGCCATATAGCCTCACTGCTAATACTTTAATTAATCATACTTTTAATTTTGAACAATTTAACTTTACTGAAGCCACCGCATAATAATATTATTGCCACAGCTAACTTACAGAACTACGCAATTAAATAGGGATTTAAATCTATGCGCACTCTCATCAAACTGGTGTTTGCACTCATCATTCTGGTCATTGCTGGACTAATAGCACTGCCTTTTATTGTTGATCCAAATGACTATAAACAAGAAATTTCATCGCAAGTAGAGCAAGCGACAGGTCGCAGCTTAACGTTAGAAGGTGATATAGAACTCTCTGTCTTTCCATGGATTGCTTTAGAACTCGGCCCGTTATCATTAAGTAATGCTAAAGGCTTTAAAGCTGATACCTTTGCCGAAGTTAAAGCGGCTGAAATTCGTATCAAGTTAATGCCATTACTCAGCAGACAGCTAGAAATGGATACTATAATCTTGGATGGTTTAGTCCTTAATCTAGAAACAAATAAAGCAGGAAAGACCAACTGGGCAGATCTAGCTGGTGAAGCTCAACCCACTGCAGCCGATGACGATACAACTGAATCAACATCAAAATCGGATTCTGACTCAGCTCCAGCTTTAGCAGCTATCAGCATTGCCGGCGTACAACTAACAAAAGCCAACATTCTTTGGTCTGATGCTAGTAATGGCGAAAGTTATAATCTACAAAATTTTAATCTAACTACTGCTCCATTGATTCCAGGTAAACCCACTGCAATTGATGTGAATTTTGAAGTCGCCAGCAGTAAACCACAGGCTAATGCTCAAATTAGTTTAACAACGAAAGTGATGGTTGATTTAGACAAGCAACAATATGCATTATCTGACCTCCGTTTTACTACTAATGCACAAGCAAAAGACTTTGCATTTTCACAAGCATTAATATCATTAAACGCTGATATTAATGCTGATATGGTCAAACAATTGCTCACTATTAATGGTTTGTCGATTAGTGCGAAAGCCGAAAATGACCAGCAAGCTATTGATGCAAAGTTTACCGCTGATATTACTAGCAACCTTGCTAGTCAACAAAGTAGTTTAAAAAGCGTAACCCTAAATGCAGAAGTAGTCGATCCAGCCTTACCAGGCGGTGAGGCAAAACTTAACTTTTCAACTGACATTACAACAGACCTTCAAAAACAAACAATTAGCTTAGACAACCTAATTATAGAGGTTCAAGAATTACTGCTGGAAGGTAATATTAATGCTAGTAACATCTTATCTGATGCCCCTACTTTTGCTGGCAACATTGACGTTAAGCCATTTAACCTGCGCCAACTAGCGAAACAACTTGCTCTTGAATTACCAGTTATGGCTGATGATTCAACATTTGAGCTTGTTAAAATAAGTAGTCAATTTGCAGGTACAACAAACAGTATTAATGCAAAATCACTTAATATAATTCTCGACCAAAGTACATTGTCTGGCAACCTTGCCATCAATGACTTTGCCAACCCAGCTATTAACTTCAAACTAGTATTAGATGAAATTGATGTTGATCGCTACCTTCCTCCTGTAACGGAAGAAGAAACTTCAACACAAGTAGCTCCGCCGGCAGCTTCAGCAGCAGCCAGTGCAGCTCAATTACCACTTGAAGACTTGAGAAGGATAAATGCTAGAGGTACATTTGATATTGGCAAGCTAAAAGTCAGTGGTACAAATAGTGAAAATATCCATATCGAACTGAATGCAGCTAAAGGTAATATCAAACTTAAACCGATGAGTGCTGATTTATATCAAGGTCATTATCAAGGTGGTGTGACATTAGATGCTCGCGGTAAAACATTAAAACTAGCTATTGATGAAAAATTACAAGATGTGCAGGCCGGTCCTTTATTAATGGATCTGACAGGCGATGACACATTATCTGGTGTTGCCAATGCATCAGCTAAGTTAAGTGGCAATGGTGCAACTGTAGAACAGATTAAACAAACTCTTACAGGAAATGGTCAGTTTTCTTTTACTGACGGCGCTTTAAAAGGTGTCAATATTGCTGAAAGCATTCGTAAAGCAAAAGCAGCACTAAAAGGTCAAACACTACCTGAATCAACTGAAGCAGTTAAAACAGATTTTTCAGCATTGTCAGGTTCATTTAAAGCTACCAATGGTGTCATTGATAACCAAGACTTATTAGCAATGTCACCACTCTTACGTATTAATGGTTCAGGCTTAATTGATATTGCCAAAGAAAATATTAATTATGGCTTAAAAGTATCAATTGTTGGCACATCTTCGGGCCAAGGTGGTGAAGAGCTTGCAGACTTACAAGGCTTATCAATTCCTGTAAAAATTACAGGTACATTTTCAGAGCCCAAGCCTAGTGTTGATCTAGCCAACTTATTTAAAGAACAAGCGTCAGCCGAAGTAAAAGCTAAAGTAACAGAAAAACTCAAAGAAAAATTGGGCGGTGACTTAGGTGCTCTCCTTGGCGGTGCATTAGGTGTTGATAGTGAAGCAGCTAATTCTAATGAAAGTAGCGAATCAACAACAGAAACAAATACACAACAAGCTGAACCAGCAGATTCACCTGAAAAACAATTAGAAGATGCTTTGAAAAATAAACTAAAAGGCTTCTTCTAAAATTACCTAGATATAGTATCCTGCCCGCAGTTAACTCACTGCGGGCTATTTTATTGTGACATCACCCCTCTTTTCTGATCAGCTTCTAGCATGGTTCGACCTGCATGGTCGTAAACACTTACCTTGGCAGCAACAGCCCAGCTCTTATCATGTCTGGCTTTCTGAAATCATGCTACAACAAACCCAAGTCAGTACAGTTATTCCTTATTACCAACGGTTTACAGCTAAATTTAACGATATAAAGTCATTAGCTACCGCACCCGTTGATGAGGTACTCGCACTTTGGACCGGCTTAGGTTATTACGCTAGAGCGAGAAACTTGCACAAAGCAGCAGTCATGATCTGCAATGATTTTAATGGCCACATGCCCACCAATATTGATGACTTAATTGCTTTACCCGGTATTGGCCGTTCAACAGCTGGTGCTATCATGACCTTAGCTCACCAACAAAAGTTTGCGATTTTAGATGGTAATGTAAAAAGAGTGCTCGCTCGTTACTTTGCTATCGACGGTTGGCCCGGTAAAAAGAGTGTTGAAAATACTCTTTGGCAGCTAGCTGAGTCTTTATTACCCGAGCAGCGCATTGCTAACTATATTCAAGCCCAAATGGATTTAGGTGCAACAGTTTGTACACGCAGTAAACCTCTTTGCCATCAATGCCCATTAAGCAAGCAATGTCAGGCCTTTCAGCAAGCTAAGCAAACTAGTTACCCAACGCCAAAACCTAAGAAAGAGATACCTACACGTCAGGTACATTGGTTAATTGCACAATCTAACAACGATAAAATTCTGTTACATCAACGTCCAGCTCACGGCATATGGGGTGGGTTATGGAGTTTTCCTGAATGCGAAGCTAAGCATGAGCTTTGCAACATAACTGCAGATTTACAATTAGAACAACTCAACAGCATTTCACTAGATGAAATTAAGCATACTTTCAGTCACTTTAAGTTAGTTATCAGCCCACACCTTATACAGTGTAAACAACAAACTAGTTATATTGCTGAGAATAAAAATCTAAGCTGGTATAAAATAAGTGATGCATTAAAGCTCGGTTTACCCGCGCCAGTAAAAAAAGTTATTCAATCAATACAATAAAGAGAAATATATGGCTCATACGGTTCATTGTGTAAAACTAAATAAAGAAGCAGAAGGCTTAGACTTCCCTCCTTACCCTGGCGATCTAGGTAAGAAAATCTATGAGTCAGTCTCAAAAGAAGGCTGGCAGATGTGGGTAGGCCAACAAACCATGCTAATAAATGAAAACCGCTTATCGCTGGCTGATCCAAAATCTCAACAGTTTTTAAAACTAGAACTAGATAAGTTTTTCTTCGGTGAAGGCTCCACACCACCAAGTGATTTTGTCCCAGAATAAACAAACATTTCATTGGTTTAGCGCGAACTTATCAATTTCATGTTTTTTTTATTAAAAATCATCAACTAAGTATTTTTACCAGACCATTCGCTAAAAAGTAGAATAATATCGTTTAACAGTAACGGTTTAGAGCGTTTTTTAATAAAAAACTTTGCATCTAATTTTTCTATATCTTAAAAAATATTGATTTTTTTAAAAAAAACAGATGATTTATATGATTTAACTAGTACAATGCGAGAAGCTTCTATTTTGAAGCAGAAAACAAGCTATCTGTCGGAATGTCAGATAGCACAAGATAAAGTAAATTGAGGTTGATATGGCAGAACAAGTTACAGGAACCGTTAAATGGTTCAATGATGCAAAAGGATTCGGATTTATTGAGCAAACTGACGGTCCAGACGTATTCGTACACCACAGCGCGATTCAAGCTGATGGTTTCAAAACATTAAAAGAAGGTCAAGCCGTAACAATGGAAGTGACCCAGGGTCAAAAAGGCCCTCAAGCGGAAAACGTTGTTCCTAGCTAATAACGGCTCGCTTAAAAGCTTTTGCAAGGTCGGTTAAATAAATTTAACCGACCTTTTGCATTTGTACAAACTATAGCTGAGTATAAATATTCAGCTTCGGGTTGATGTCGACCCAAATTCTGCTATCCATTCTAGTGATAGTAGCCAGTTATATTTAAACTATAACTATCTGCACCAATATTCATTGGTAAGTCCCTTAGAGCCTGTTATTTTATAGTTACAGTGATAACCACTAAGTTTTCGCATTGCTAATACTTTACAAAATAAAACAAATCCTAGTACTGCTCAAGAATAGCTCCAGCAGCGTTTAAAGTGCCCCCTCCCCCCACTTCACGTCCTCTATCCATAGCACATGTAAATAGGCCTACAACTCACTACTTACTTTTCTAGATCGCTATGTGATAATACTTCAGCTTCATCCTGAACCAGGTTTTTAAATGCAGACATCAATGCAGTAAAGCGCTTGCCTTTACGATGCACTAAATACCAGTGACGCATAATCGGGAATGATTCAATATCTAGAATCTGTAAATGACCTAAAGCCAACTTTAACGCCAAAGTATCTCGAGATACGATACCTAGTCCAAGCCCAGCCTCTACTGCTTGGTTGATCGCCTCATTACTACTCATCTCCATCACAGAACTAATGCTATAGCCACTTTCTTCAAAAAAACGTTCCATAGCAATACGTGTTCCTGAGCCATGCTCACGCATGATGAATGTTTCCCGCTCCAACATTTTCAATGGAATGTTGCTTTTCCCCGCCAATTCATGATTTTTAGGTGCAACGACAACGAGTGGGTTATCCATAAACGATTCAGCTTCGACATCTAAACCTTGAGGTGGCTGGCCCATGATAACCATATCAATAGTGTTATTTTCTAGATGCTTTAGCAGACTGGCACGATTGGTCACATCTAAGGTAATATTTGCACCGGGGAAACGTTTATAGAACTCACCTAATAACTTTAATGAAAAAGAGGTCGCTGTCGTTGCCACGGCAATATTTAAGCGCCCTCGCTGGCTCCCTTTAAGCTCATCAAGTACTTCTGAAACTTCGTTGAGCTGTTGTGAAATATTACGAGCATATATTAATAGTTCATCTCCAGCCTCAGTTAAAAACAAAGACTTGCCCATTCGTTCGAATAACGGCATAGCCACCTCACTCTCTAACTGCTTAATTTGCATTGAAACTGCAGGCTGGGTGAGATAAAGTAATTCAGCGGCACGGGTATAACTTAAATTCTTAGCAACTGATTCAAAAATCTGTAATTGGCGAAGTGTTATATTCATAATATATATCATAGACAGCTCTTACGACATAAATCAAAACATATGTTCATAATTCATTCCATAAGTAACGCTTATGGTTAAAATCAAAATATTTGAGTTTCATTCCTATTGAAAATACCCTAAAATTTGCATACGTCAAAGCTAGACGAGTTAGGTATAGATGAAACCATATCGAAATTGCGTGAGAACGGCTACTACATAGTAGTTACTCATGTTAAAAGTAAGCTGAGAAGACTTGGTTATATAAAGCCAAGTGAAAATATTTTTAGGGCTGGGAGTCGGTCCGTCAGTCAAATAAAAGCAAAGAGGGGATGTTAGCAATGTCAGAAAAAAAATATAATGCAGGTGTAAAAGCGTACCGTGAAACGTACTGGATGCCAGAATACACACCGAAAGAAACAGACCTTTTGGCCTGTTTTAAAATTACACCACAAGACGGTGTACCTCGTGAAGAAATTGCAGCAGCTGTTGCCGCTGAATCTTCAACAGGAACATGGACCACAGTCTGGACCGATCTATTAACTGATCTTGACTATTACAAAGGCCGCGCATACGCCATTGAAGATGTACCTGGCGATGACACTTGTTTTTATGCATTTATTGCCTACCCAATCGATCTATTCGAAGAAGGCTCCGTTGTTAACGTATTAACATCTTTAGTTGGTAACGTGTTTGGCTTTAAAGCACT